>Ga0209491_10001747_pt1 | contig 40936 bp, 61 predicted proteins | sample BON02_FD_187213 | JGI IMG/M metagenome (GOLD analysis project Ga0209491, IMG submission 187213) | Freshwater microbial communities from Lake Bonney liftoff mats and glacier meltwater in Antarctica - BON-02 (SPAdes) (version 2) | ecosystem: Environmental > Aquatic > Freshwater > Ice > Glacier... | reverse complement strand
GTGATGTTTCTCGATTCGACCAACCCGTTACTGTTTTTACAGTTAGGCAGTTCTTAACCATTACCGACAAGCATTTTAACCACACACAAAAATGAGTAAGCCGAAACAAACCAACGCGCCTAAGCCAGCCAAAGGGTGGTCAGACCGCAACCCGTCACGACTGACGATTAAGAAGTTCAACCCCGACACGCACCGATACGAGCAGCGATTTGACGAAGCGAACAAACGTGCGTATCTTGTCGAGGTGCTGATTGTTGAGAAAGCGCAATGAAACCCAAAACCATATCGGCGTGGATTGCGACGCTACCCGACGCTGACAGGGCGGTCTATGAACGCTGCCTTATCACCACAAAGCAAGGCGACAAGGAATGCAGCTCGATGCTTGTCGCGTTGTTCTACGCGGTCAGTGCGCGCCGCTACGCCTTAGACCCGAAATACTTTAGCGCCGTAACCAAACGATACCAAGCCGAGCTGAGCGAGGCGTGTGTACCTAAACTTAAAACGAGATGAAATGCACCGTCAATTTACTTGAACTTTTTGCAGGCTCTAGATCAATCGGAAGTGTTGGAGATGAATTGGGTATTAATGTATTTTCAGTTGATTGGAAGCAATTTGACAAAATTGATTTGGCTATCGATGTTGAATACATGAAATTGATCGATGTTCCTTTTATTCCAGACGTCGTTTGGGCAAGCCCTGATTGTACCACGTACTCAATTGCAGCTTGTTCAACCCACCGAACCAATAGCATAGAGCCTAAAAGCGAGTATGCTAAAAAATGCGACGCAGTAAATAAACACTTTATTTTATTGATTAAAGAATGGTTATTGATTAATCCTAAAATGGTTTTCTTTATTGAGAACCCAAGGGGAATGCTTCGCAAAATGCCCTTTATGCAACAGTTTAAAAGACATACTATTTGGTACTGCCAATACGGAGACGACAGGGCAAAGCCCACAGATATTTGGACAAATAGCGAAAAATGGAAACCAAGGGCAATGTGTAAAAATGGAAATAAAGACTGCCATCATCAACCCGCGCCAAGAGGCTCTAAGACAGGAACGCAAGGGAGAAAAGGTAGCTATAACCGTTCAATAATACCAAAAGAACTATGTCAGGAAATACTACAATGTTCAATTTAACCCTACCCCAATGACAACTAACCAAAAATACACGCTAGCCCGTAACGCTATGGGCGTAGCAGGGATGCTAATCTTAGCCTACATGATGTATATGCTATTCGATAACTTCCCGAGGCGTGACGACACTGCCGACATTTACGCGCTTCATGCCGAATTAACACGGGCGCGTATTGAAGCGGATTCGCTCCTTGCCGTTACGGTCGATTTTAAAGCCCTAAGAGACACGGCTTACATCGAAAGGACTCGCACCATTACACGGTGGAGGGATAGCGCGCCACGTACCGACACGCAGCGGTTAGATAGCTGTATCGAGGTCGGGGCTATCGTACTCAAAGAATTGGCTTACTGCGATACGGCGCTAATTAACTGCCTTGCATCGGTGCGGGTCGAGATGTCGACGCGGACAATAACCGATACGCTGTTTATCGACAACGCTGAACAAGGCAAGCGGATTGACAAGGTTACCAAGCAGCGCAATACGTGGCGTGTAATATCCGCCGTGCTTGCTGTGGTTGTTGGATTTGGATTGATTTGATTTAAAACGAAACAAAATGATTATACATACAATAAAATCAGAAATAGTTTGCCACAATAGCGAATACCTATTGATAATGGTAGGTCACCGACATTGGAACTTAGGCTTTCAAATACAAAGTTTTGGCTTTAGATTTATGCTAATATGGTGGCACGTCTGTATTCATCTTTAAACTAACCCCGAAACGAAATGAAAACGCCATTAAACGAATTAATACAAAGGCTTGAAGTAGGTAAGGAAAAGTGGGATAACGACCCAATTTATAATAGGGTTTTTAGCATTGCTATTAATGAAGCCAAAGCGCTTTTACTTACAGAAATAGAGCAAATAAGCGATGCTTATGGTGATGGCCTAAATGCCCATAGAACAGACTTTTGCAACCGCGACCAGTATTTTTCAAACAAGTATTTAACAGATGCGCTTAAATTGAAACAAAATGGAAAATAACGAGTTACACGAAACTAAATTCGGGCTGCTGAATGAGCAGCAGATAAGGCAAAAGGCAAAGCAACTTGTTTCCAAACTTACTTCTAATTGGGAAATAAATTGCCTTGTATGTAATGAGTCTAATTGCTCATACAATGATAAATGTAAAAAATGTGGAGTGGCTATAATCAATATAAACCGAGAAACGAGATGAACTTAATAGACGGATTGCACGAACAAATGGAAAGGGTAAGAGGAATCATTAAAATATATGATGAATTGCCAAAAAACGCAGGAGCGTTCGCTTCTGCCATGATGAAAATTAGCATAAAGAATGCTGAGATCTTAATGGCAAATGGAGATACGGTAGGGATGATTAAGGCCTACAATGACCTAAAGGAATATAATTTATAAACAACCCTGAAACAAAATGGAAATAGGCGATAAAATCCGAGACGTAGAAGACGGGGACTGTTATTTTGAGGGCGTAGTTGTTGAGCTAAACCCGATAAGATATAAGATAACATCTATTTTGTGGTGTAATGAAATAGACGATTCAATGAATGGAGATATAACAGAATTGTGTGGGTGGATTTTAAAGGTGTTAAAAGACGGTGAATGGATAGCCCTCAACTAAAACTTAACTTTATAAATAAAATAAAATGGGATTTTTATCAGGAGTATTTAGTGCTGTAGTAAAAGCAGCACTTACACCAATTGCAATCGTAAAAGATGTGGTAAACGTAGCAACGGGAGAGGAAGCCGATGCTACAAAATCATTACTTGAAAGTGCCGCCGAAGACTTGTCAGCGGCAGCCAATGATTTAGGTGACGGGGAGCTGTTGTAATTTGTAACATAATTTAATAAACGAAATGAAAGCAAAAACGATTGACCCAAACCCACCCGTTAGAAGCATAGCGGATATTTTAAAAGAAGCCGATTCGGTTAAAGACTTAGACGCGATTATTGCGCTATGGAACGAGATTGCAAATAATAAGTATCGGTACTCTTTGGATGAATTGCATTTGGCAAATAGGCAATTTAGGAAACTTGTTTTACTTGCAAATGCGTCTCAGTTTGAACAGGGTAAATTTTATATGTACTTACTGAATATGGGAGATGACTAGCTACAAATAGTCTTTAATATCCGCAGCAAGCCGTTTAGCTAGCTTCTCTTTGTTGACTTCGTGTGCCTGACAGTCGAAGCGGTTGCTGATAAAAAACAATTCAGGCAGCACGGTTTCGCACGGAATTCGCATAAACCCCAGGCGTTTACGTGCCGTGTGTTTTTCTTGCTTCACGCCTCTATTCCTGATGCCCAAAACCTCGCTTATCGTTTCGGATAACCGTGTAGCAAGCAGCGTTTCGTAAGCCGATGGATTATCCGGGACGATTATCTCAGCACCGGTAGCGGATAGGTTATCCGATGCGTTGGTGTGGATCTCAAGCGCAACGCTTTTATTGTTGACGAACCTACGTAGCCATGCCATTGTTTCTGCTAACACGGTGTGGTCCCCGTCTACAATGACAGGCACGCCAATTGCTTTCAGTTCTTTTACTAGCAGATTGCGGAAGTCCGCTGCGACTACACCCTCTATTAACCCGTTGCCCGACGCGCCTCGGTCACTGCCTACCTTAGTGCTATGACCTGCTGATATGAATAATGTCCTCATGGTTGTTTTGTTTAGAATATTACGTGCGATAGCCACGCCCATATCTTACCCATCGTTGCGCCCGCTATGCCACCTATTCCGGCGCTTAACCCTGCAACCTTAGCCTTACTGACTAGATTGCCCTCTTCGAGATTTTCGATACGCTTGCCGTGAGCGTTGAGCGTCGATACAACGCCCTTCGTTCCTGTCGGCGCGTCGTCTTCCAAGTAGAATAGAATCCTATCAATTTTCTTTTCAATTGCAATTATTTTTGCGGGAATCATTGGCTGAATATATTAAAACGTTGCTTGTAAAGTGCCAAGCCCGTGAACACCGCCCAAATCGGAAGTATCAATAAGTCACGCTTTTGAAACGTGGTGATGCCTATTGCCCTATCGAATATATCCGCCCACATGAAAGCAAGCATGAAGTCTACGATGATACGCTGCTTTAAAGCCCTGCCATACCCTGCTGCCTTAGTGGTGCAAAGTATAGCAGCCGAACCAATCATGTCGTATAGGCGAAAGAACGTAGCGTCAGTCATGGATTGAGGCACTAACGCCTCAAATCCCCATGAATGAAACAGCATTAAAAAAACAGCGGATGACAGCCAATAAGTCATACTTATTTGCGTGGTGGGCGTGGTCTGTTAGGGTCAGGGAATACCGTTTCATCGTAAGGCTCATTCCCAGCCTCGAACATTGTAGGGTGTTCTAAAGCTAGTGCCTCGGTGGTTTCGGTTTGTGGCAATTGAATCCAAGGCAGCGGATATTCCCATCCTACTTCGTAACCTTCGATAGGGTCGGTTTCGCTACCTAAGTAGATAAAATACAGTGCATCTTGTGGGTCAATCATGATTACTTGCTTTTAGTGGTAGGTTTGTAAAACGCCGCTCCGATACCTGCGATAAGTAATACCGCCTCGGTCGCGTAGCCTTTAAATTCGTTGAACTCGATTTTACCGGTAACGAGTAAAAAGATTGATGCTGCAATCAGCAGCAGCCCGACAAGTGTCGAGGGCGTGTGTTTCAGTCCTGATATTAGTTGTTTCATGATTCAAATATATTACATTTTGTTAAATCGTAGTTAATTCAATTGCTTCGGCTTCTGGCATTACGGCTTTAAGAAGCAAAGCGGTTTTAAGGTTAATCGCAAATAAAGCCCCTGCTGCTGAGGAATTACCAAAGAATATGTTTCCGCCTGTTGGCACTGTTCCCGACAATTCCTCGCCGACCTTAACGCCGTTTATAAAAAGCTTGAATGACCCCGCGGCGTAGGTGTAGGCTATTTTTACCACGCCTGAAACTTGCGCTGCGCTTAATATTTGCGATTGTGCTACACCCCCGTTAGCCGTGTAGCTCAATACCCTGTTTGACTGTGCTCCATCATTACCTCCTTGAAGTAATATAGTGCTATAATTATTACCATCCGTACCCACGCCAATTATCGGCTGCCCTGCTGTTGGCGCTCGGTTTTCGGTGCTTGCGTCGTAAAGCACTTCCACAAATATAGTCCCCTCAGTTTGTCCGATTAATGCCGTAGCTGCTGAAAGCGTTAATATCTCAACGTTACGCGTGACTGTGCTTGCTTTTGTCTGAATATACGATGTTAGCGACGTGGCAACTTGCATTCCAAACGCCAATACCCCCGAAACGCCATCACCTGTGTATGATGTATTAGTACCTGTATCTATTAACCGTACAAAAGCAACGGAGGTTGTGCTAAAGTTTTTTAAAGGAAAAATAGTACAACGATAATACCCGTTGCCGTAAAGCTGAATTTTGCCCGTGCCGCTTACTACCGTTCCTGTTGAAAGGTCAAATACACTTAACCCCGAAGCGTTTTGGGCGTTGTCAAACATCTGAACGCGCTGCCTACCGCTTGCCTTTAAAAACAAGCTTATGCAGTAGGGCGAGCTATCAACCGCGCCGCCAAGCTCTGTGTTTTTTGCGAATCCATGCAAGCCTGTCGACACGTCCTCGGTTAGCTTGTCGGCTAAGTCGCCCACCATTGGCGAGGCTGCTGAATTGGCTGCTATTGTTGCACCGAAAAGCACATAGGCGATATTTGTCAAGTCTGCTGAATATGTTGTCAAATTAACAGCATCGTCTTCAAGCAGCAGCGTCGGGCATGATTGCTGCGGATAGTAGTCGAGGCGTGGCACGTTAGCCGAAACTACCTCGATAAGCCCCGCCGAATTGATACGGGTAGCCGTTGCGCCCGCACGGGTGAAAGTGAAGAAGCTCGTAGCGGGTTTGGCCATGTATGCCTCGCTTGCTTTGTACGGTGCGCCCGCAATGAAGATTAGGCTTGCCTTGCTTAAAGTGCTATTCATATCTGTGTTTTTCTTATTGAATAAATCCTAAGTCCCAATTGAAGTTACTGTTTCCGTTCGGTTGTGTTTGCGCCCAAGTCGTGCCGCCGTCTAAGCTTAGGTAGGCGCGTTGAGATGTCAGCACTAACAATTTTAGCCCGTTCAAATTGGTGCGGACTTCCTGAATATTGCCTGCCCTGCTTGGTATTGTGAGTGTGGTAAACGACGTGCCGTTGTTAGTCGATTTGCGAAGTATTGAAGACGTAGCCCAATACAACGTAGTGCCGTCGCCGCTCATGTCAAAGAACCCGCCACTTGTCACGCCTGCCGCCGTGTCCCATGTCGCGCCGCCGTCAATCGTTCTTTTTAGTGAATTAAACGTTAAGACCGAATTGAATTCAGCAATAAAAATTTTATCCAACAAATCATTAACTGCATAAACTACATAAAACGAGTTGCTTACATTAAAAGGTGTTGACCACGTTGCGCCGTTGTCTGTTGTAAGCCTTGTTGTAAACCGAACACCTGCTGCCCTAAAGTCCCTATTATCGCCTGCAACAACAATCTTTTGCCCGTTGCTGCTCATTTTTGAATTTGTGTACTCCCGTGCCGTTGTTATACCGTCGATGGTAAAGGATGCAAGGTTTAGCCCGTTAGTATCGGATAAAAATATGTTTGGTAACGCCGTGTTTATAGGCGTGCCTATTGCAAGTACTTTGCCGTTTTCCTTTGCGCCGCTTATTACTCCTAAGTTAGTGTTTGCGTTCGGGCTTGTCAATTCCACCCATGTAGCCCCGCCGTCGTTAGACCTGTATAGTTTTGTGTTGGTTGTCACAAAAGCAAAAGTTCCTAGGGTAGCTACGTGAGAGCCTGCCCACGTTGCGTTAAAATTTCCAGCGGGCTGTGTTTCCGCCCATGTCGTACCGCCATTAATAGAGCGGTAAAGCCTTCCATTACTTACCCCCGCAAGCCATAACGGTTCGGGAACGACAGCAATGCAAGCAGGTGTTGCTAAACATTGCGCGTCGCCTTGTAACTCGACAACAATGTCTACGTAAATAGCCATAAGCGAGGTGTCGAAGCGAATATCTACGCCCTCAAATTCATCTTCTAAAACCGTAGTGTAATTGCTTTCTGTATCTGTTGAATTCACGCTAACATACACCGCGCCGATTTCTAAGGCTAAGTTGCGGTAGTTGCCGCCGATAGCAGAGGCAATAGTTTGCGCCGCGTCGAAAGGTAGCCACTTATCGCGGCGGGCTATTAGCACAAGGCGAAGCGGTATGCTGATATTCTGTAAGTCCTGACAGCCCATGAAGTAAGCCGATTCAGGCGCGTCGCTTTGTGACTGCCTACCATTCACGCGCACGTAAGCTATACCCTCGTTCCAATCGTAACCACCGTCGACGTGCTTAAATTCACCGTTGGTGCAAAACACGGCGGGGTACTTTTTATCCTTGTCGGTTATCACCTCGGCAAAGCCTGTATGTCGTACTAATTGATACGGCGCAATGCGGTCGAATATTGCGGTGGTTAAGGCTAAGAAATCCATTTCATTACTTCTTTAGTAAGCGTTTTTTCAAAGTGTATCAATTCCTTGTCAGTCAAAGCGAAAATCTTTTTCTTAAAATGAAGCTCGTTCTTTTCGATTATTTCGGCGCTTAAATCGCGCTTTACAATAGCCGCATATCCGTTGCCCCATTTGCGCACGCTATTCTCGAAGTCTTTACGTGTTGCGCCGGAATAGTCTAGGTTGACCGTGTTGGTAGGTCTGCCTTGAATAGCCCTGAGCTGCTTATATCCGCCGGGGAGATTCATGATCGGAGTTGCGCCGCTGCTGCCGGGAAAGCGTATAAACCCGTCTTTTTTAAACGCTGCTTTTTTCACGAACTGTGACTGCGTTGCAAACATAGGCCGCGTCGAGTAGCTACCAATTCGCCCACGTTGCGCACCGCCTGAGGTAAAGATTCGCATCGATACAGCCGCCGTCGTATCAAGAGCGGCGACGCGAAGTGCTTTGTCCCGCCCCGATATTAACATCTGCTTTTTACGTTCTAAGCTTTCGATTTGTTGCGCTAAGGTCATGGTATGCGGACGACTTGTTTAATAGATTTGTTGCAGATAATACAGCCGGAACTTAAATTTGCCCTGTTCCAATACGTGTTTAAATATTCCTCGTACTTCTGCTGATAGTATACTTCTAGCTCAGAAAAGCTTTCGCGGTTAGTGAATATTATACCGTTGAGCCGCTTGCTATACTTAAGCTCTTGCATTAGAAGCGAACCCGTTTTATACAGCAACGCATATCCAAGCTGTGGCATATGTGCGCATAGCAACGAGTCGAAGCTACAAGCAAGCTGATATTGTACCGACATACCGCCCGCAAAGCCGTCGCTCGATATATTCGCCTCGACCTTAGCCGATGCAGTAGGTATTTTTATTGCCCGCTCTAAGATGCTACCGTTTTCGTAATATCCGTTTTTACACGAGCCACATGAAGCCGTAGGGTAAAGCGTGGTGTTGTAGGTTTGAATAGTCGTGGTATCGAACAAAAACGCGTAGTTAAGCATCTGCCCGCTTGTTATGTACTTCTTTGCCACGTTGGTGCGCGTCGGCACGTTGGCAACGCTGCTGCAAGCTATGGTGTCGACAGTAACGCCTGTTCTGAGGTCGACGACAAACACGGGGATATTGGCTACGGTCTCGGGCAAAAGAAACGTTATAGCCGTCAGCCCTAAGCTAAAGTAATCGACCTGTCCGAACCGTGCCGCTATGCCTCGAAAAACAGGAGCGGCGGCAATCGGTGATACAGATTCGGGAAAAAAGCCTATAACGCTATCGCTTGCAGATGTTTGGAAATGCCACCGTGACGACATGATGTTCTGCGATTCGGCTTTCATGAGATTAAAAGCGGATTCAATTTTACTCAGCACCAATGTAATTGCCGTTTGTTGCTCAGCGTTTGCGCCGTGGTCTAAGCTTATCAAATCAAGTCCTGTGAGGTCGTTAAGCCACAACCCGCTTGAAGGCGTTACATCGCTGCAATAGCCTTTAATGCCTATGACGTTATCGTAACAGTTTGCCATTGTGTTTTTATTTACCCAAAAGTACAAAAAAAAAGAAAGGGGTACATTGCTGCACCCCCTCACACATCGAGCAGAAGCTACCCGATTATGACGGATTGGTCACTACACCGTTGAAGATGTAATTCACGCCCGACAAGTTGTCGTTTGTGAGGAACATATCCTCAGGCATACTGATGAACTTGTAGGCAAGCTTCAACTGAAAATTCCACACGCCGCAATCAAATTGAGCGTAGTAGTCAAAGTCTAAGCCGGTCTGCGGGTCGCTGATAGTGCCGATTTTAATCGCACCGTCGTCAATACCGCGCGGCCCTTGTACGTTCGTGAACTCGTTGTAACGAATCAACTGAACAGCACCCGGCGCCCAGAATGCGAACTGACCTGCACCGAATACGGTGTCGGCGGTCGGCTCGAAGAAGAAGTAAGCTTCAGCGTCGCTACCTGCCAATGCTTGCAGGTCAACGTTTACCGTAGCGCAACAATGAGCGCGTAAAGCGGTCATGTACTTGCGTGACAATTCGCCGCCAACAACAACAGGACGATTCCACCCTTCGGCAAGCTCGTACTGATACATAATGTCAGATAGGTAATCGTCAACAAAAGCGCCGTTGGTAAGCTTTGTCTTAGTCGTGAAGGTCGTGTCGCCGTAGCCGAGCGGTCCAAAATTGGCATCAAGGAAAGCAACAGCTTCTTGATTCATCGAGCGTTTGATTGCCGACATACCTTTTTCAACCATGCGAGCGATGTAGTTTTCGTCAGCCTCGCAACGCGCGGCTAAATCGGTTAAACTTACAGACCAAGGGAAGGAAGCACCGACAGCAGGGTCGATGTTGTACACGGTCGATGTTTCGCCGTATGTAGCACCACCGGCGCAGGTCAGTGCGGCACTTGTGCTAACGTCTGTAACTGAAAGGCGGGGCTGATAAACAACCTCGACCTGGCGATACTTGCCGTTGCGCGTGTCGATTTGACGCTGCATAACGCCGCTTTCATTGAAAGGAGCGGTTACGGCGCGAAGCACGTTGATATGGCCTTGAAACATCGTGGGGTCTCCACGGAAATAGCCGTCTTCAAGTCTGCCCTGAATATCGGGGCAGTTGATAAATGAGTTAAATGCGTATGACATTTTGTTTTACGTTTTAATTGTTTGGATTTATGCGCGAATGATGCCCGAGCAGAAAGGCACAACTTTTAAAACGCTACCCGTATTTATTGCCCCGATAACTCAGGCACATCTTGTCGTGCTTTACGCGCGCGGCTTGTAGTTGGGGTGCGGCTGTCTGCCGTTGCCCGTATTACTTGCTGGCGTGTATTGTCGTATCGGTTGATTTGCTCCCGGTGCACCGCTTGCTTTTTTGAGCAAGCCTGCTTTGTCAGCTTCGGATTTCAGAAGTTCGTCAGGCTTGATAAAGCCTGTTTTTTTCTCGTTCTGAATTCTGTTGCCTGTTTTGTCGGTTACTATCAACTCGCCGTTTTCTTCTTCAAAGATATAGTTTTCTTTAATGGCAAAATCAAAGCCCTTCCGCGTGTACTCGTTGGCAGACTCAGCCCAAGGTATAGATGCCTTGATTTGCTCTAATTTGTAGCCCACTAATATGCCGCCTTTTTCCTTTGCGAAGATATTGGTTGCTTCTTCAAGCTTCGTCGCGTTGGCCGTTGCAAGGTCTTCGTTTTCCTTTGCGCGTAGCTTTGCGGCGTTCAAATCGGATTGCAGCTTAGCGATTTCCTCGGTTCCGTTGCTGCCTTTTTTGGCCGCTTCCAATTCGGCTGTAAGTGCTTCGACGTTGCTTTTTACGCGAACACCTGCCAATTCAATAAGCTCGGAAACCTTTTTGCCGCGGACCTCTTCTTCTGTCAGCCCAAATTCACGCTTCATTTTGGTTTCTAAAGCCCCTAATACCTTCCCCGTCACCTTGTTTTTGATTTCTTCGTCTTCCGCCGCGACTTCACGGCTCACAAAACGGGCGTTCAAAGCGTCTTTGAAAGCGTCGATAGTTTCAAACGACTGCTCAGCATCAAATAGATACTTTGCGATTTCCTTTTGGTCAATAGCCATTATTTTACGGTTTTAGTTGTGCGTTTAGGTTTTTCAATAGATGCAAACGATAGTGCTTCGACCTGCTTTGTAAGCATAACCGGCTCAGGTGTCGGCGTTGGCTTTACAGGCAGCTCTGCTTCAACAGGTGCGCTTGGGTTAAACTTTTCGTCGTCAACGCGTATTCCGTACTTCCTAAGAAATCCCGAATCGCGCGCGGTCTTTTGGCTAATAAACACTACCTTATTGTCGCGGATAGCACGTACTCTTTTACCTTTTTCCATGATAGTTCTGTTTAAATGTGTGTTGTAAAATTAAGTAGTTACATTGAAAGTAGCAAACTACATAAACCCAAGGCGCTCAGCGCGCCGAATAACAGCCTCAGGCACGCTGCTTATCGCTACGGGTAGTATTGAATGGCGACAACGGTAGCCACCGGCATAGATGAATATAGTGCTTTGGTTAGTGCCCGCAATCTTACCCGTCCAATCGGCTAAGCTCCCCCATGCTGCTACTTCCATGCGGTGATAATACTTGTTATGACGGGTCACGCAAAACGGGCGGCTATCGTCGATAATTCCGCCCGAATAAAGGTAGAACTGCACGTCTAGGTCTTCGCTTATTATTTTGGTGTAGCTCCTATCTATAATACTGAATATATCGTCAGCGATTTGACCCGTGTAGCCGCGAAGCCTTCCGAGCCGCTTTGCATCGCCTTCAATAAACAGCCTAACAGTCGACTCTAGTTGTCCGCGGCTCATTGTTGCACTTGTAGCGTCGGTCAGTTGATCGCGGAATATGTTTAAGAAGTTAGCGTCGATGCCTTCTGATGTAAGCGATAACAGCGCGTTTTGTTGCGCTTTTTTAAATGCCATTTGATAAAGCGCTTTATCGCTAAAAGCATCGCCAAAAACAGCGTCGAAATAATCTCTAGTGAGCGACGCTTGCAGTGCCATGTTGGTGGCAAGTCCAACAACCGCCGACGCGTATTCGCCGCGGCTCAGCGTGCCGCGCATGGCTTCGATAATTTGACCTATACGCGCGTAGTTTGTTTCGCTCAGCACTAGCAAACCCTCACTGTATTCAAGTTGCCCAACTAGCTGCAAGGCTTGTTGTAGAAGCTGTCTTTGCGCCGCGTTGACCGCTGCGTTAAAAGACAAAGGCGCGGAAATCAGCGCCCTGTCTTTTGCTTCTATAATTTCTTTGAGCGTCATATTATAATTTCCGAAAGGATTTGCTCCGGCGTTAACCTCGCGTTGTCGGGCGTTCTTGCCTGAGCTATCGCATCGACAATCGCTTGACGCTCGATAGCGTCTAAGTCCATGAACGTAGCGTTACCGGCAATAGCTTCGCGGATTATAGACATCATTTCGTTGTGAAGCGTCGCCTTCCATTTCGGCGCAATGCCTGACGAAACGAGGGCTATCACATCTTTGACCTCTTTGCCGAAAAAGTAGTCTAACGAAAACGAAATCTTAAGCAAGTCCGCTTTGCTTTCTTGCGTGGCGAAGCGCGCGCCTGCGTACTGCATGGCAAGCATCGGTTTAGCGAAGTCGGGAGCGGCTTTTAGCTCCTCGGTTAGTTCCGTATCGGTTCGCATCTCAAAGTTTTGCGGATAGCGGATTGAAGGCGCTTGCCATTCTTTGCCGAATCGCATTTCTCCGATTGTGTTAACGCTAAACTCAAATAAGTTAAATACCGTTTCGCTAAACCTGAGTAAAAACGAATACAGTTCCTCGCGGTCTATTGCCTTGCCTGTTGCCGTTTCACGCCCGCTGATTTTGTCGCTGTTCATTACGTCTATTGACAACAGCTCAAAGGCGCTTTGTATATTCTTTTCGACCTGTGTTTGCAAAAAGTCAAGGATGCCATGGTCTATGTCAATAAAGCCCGCGGGTGGTATGGCCATTTTCTCCTTTTCGGTATTGAATTTCGTGGGAGATTGAACTTGATAAACCGACGAAGCGGAAAACATACGCTTAGCCCCCGCGCCGTGGCAACCTGAGCAGATACGGGTCTTTAGCTCGTTGAAGCCTTCCATGTGATAGCTTTCATTGCCTGAGCCGTCGCACACCTCGCAGTCGTCGACGTATTCCCACTTTTGCAAAAAGGCGTGGCTATACTTAGATATTGATAGCGTCGAGCTGTCACATAGCGCTTGATTCAAAGCGGGTACAACAGGGCTAAAGAACGATTGAAAGTAAAAGTTATCTTGCCTTTGAATTGGAATGCCACCAAGGCGACGACATGGCATCTTGTCGCGGTTATGGGCATAATACAGCTCGATGTTAAAGGTGTATTCCTGTTTTTTGCCGTATTGCGTAAGCTTGTAGATTTCGTTTTTATCAAAGTACCACAATACGAGGCCGTCCGTTTTATCACCGTCAAGCATCGAGTGTTCATAAGACGCGATAATACATTCGGTATCGTCTTCAAATAGCCATACACGCTCACACGGGTATAAATCGGCTATTACCTCAACGCGCTTGCTGTCATCGAATATACCCTCCTCAGTGAACGCTAAGTTTATAGGCACGTGAACAATAACCGCGTTCGGGTCTGTTAGGTCGCGAGGCGTGACGACCTGTTTATAATAGCTTTCTAAGTTGCCCCAGAAAGGAAACTGCTTATAAAAGTAGTCGCGCTGCTCGTCGTTGCCTTCACCCCAAATAATATCGTAGTTCTGCTCGTTCCATATCCGATAAGCGGTGTTAGCCGCTTTGTGGAAGTAAGGCACGGTTACGGGCTGATATATCCCTTTTTGATACGTGAATTCAGCAGCGGTTTGGTTCGGTGCTTTTTCCGCAAAAAGTTCGTCGGGGAAGTAGTCATATTCAGCGTGTGGCCGGAGCTTACTGGCCACCTTGACAGAATCTGCATAGGTGTCGTAAAAGTCGGGCGTAGCATCTCCCTTCGTGCCTTTAAGCACTTTAACGACATGATTTAGCGCGCCCTCTAAGGGTGATACGTTTTGCTCGTCGTTAATCATCTTTTGCCTCTAGGTTTTTTTTTGCAGCCACACATATCTTTACATTTTAAAGTTGTCATTGATTAGCAGCACGTCATAATCCCACTTCTCGACAACGCGCCAATTCTTACCCAAAATTAGTAATAAATCCGCCAATGGTTTTTGAGTTCTAAACTGCTCGTTGTCGGCGTATTCGGTGAATATGAAATGCGTGTTTTTCAGTATAGAATTGCCGCCTTCAAATACGAGGTGTTCCGCGCCTTGTACGTCCATCCAAATAAAGTCTATTGCTTCGATTCTATTCGATTCGCAGTACGTGTCGAGCGTTGTGCATCTTACCTCTACGCGGCGGTCGAACTTGATTTGCGGGTGTTCCTCTAAGTGCTTCTTTGGTAGCAACAAGCTGCTGCTGCAAGTCCATTGCGCGCCTGGCTTTTCGGATAGCCAAAAGTCCTGAGTGCCGTTGTGGTTAGATACCGCGCTGTAATTGATGCGCACGTTAGCAGGTAATCGCGTTAAGATGTTGCGCGGGTCGCATTCAAAGGCATGAACGACGCTGCCTTTAATCGATGCAAGGTGCGCTGTGTCCTCGCCTTTATGTGCGCCTATCTCAAATATCACCTTACCGCCTGTGGCAATAAGTTTGGCTATCGTTGCGTGTATTGTCTTCATTTTACAAACTCGTTAATCTTAGTTAGTATTGAATGCTTGCTTAAATATAGCTTTTTAAACGCTTGCATCTTTGGGTAGATAGCGTCGTAATTTACCGACTGAATGATTTCTTTTATGTCCGCAGCGGCTCGCTTTGGATTGGTAAAGTTATCGAGTACAATGGCAAAAGGAATGAATGCAGCAACATCAGGCGCACCTACATAGATGGGTATCGCGTCGCACAAAACAGCGTCTATAATCTTATCTGAAATGTATCCTTCGTATATTCCGTTCTCCATGCACACGCTAAACTTGTAGGGCATTAGCCCGTCTGCTTTGTTTTGCAGCGTGCCTTTACCTGTCGATAGCCCCCTGCCGAAAACATCAGCCGTGCCGCTACGGTGAAGATAAGAGGCAAGGTTGCGGCGGTGTTCGTAGAAGCCGCCACGTATGCCGCTGGTAATCATTGACACGTCTTTAGTTTTTTCGGGCTTACCGAAATAATCGAGTATATCACCGCCCATGTGAAAGAACATACCGCACGGAAAGCCTTTCATGTTATCGCTATAAACAGGATATTGATGTGGCGCGGCGCAGGTGTAAACCAATTCGCAGCTGTCCGCTAATTTCGTGTCGTAAAAATGCGCATGGTTTGGTGGCTCTTGAATGAAGCCTAAGATATTGGATTTAGGAACTAACGGCGTAAAGCCCCTCATATCGTTGAATGCGACTAGGTAGTCGTAATCATCCGAGGCGGTAAATTCAAAGCCGAGGGTTGTTTTATCGGCGCAAAATTGGTCAATTATCCTGTCGTGTATGTCAAACGAACTACACCAATTTGTCACGACTCGAACCTTTTTGCGCTTCATGCCTTTTCTATTGCTCCGCAACATTTGGTGGTTCCGGCTTTTATAACAGACCATGTAACAAGCTTGTATGGGTGGGCTTTTTTTATAGCGGTAAAAATGATGTCGCGCGTGCTTTCATCTGCTGCCTTGCTTACTGTTTGCCCATCGATTTGTATGGAGTATGTCATTCGGTTTTGTCGTAAGTTTTTCAAAACTAAGCAAAACAAGTTATAAAAAAAAGCCGCCCAAAATTGAGCGGCTTTCACCTTGACCTCAAAGCCAATAACTAAACCGATTCAAAACTAAGCAAAAGCGATGAACAAAAACGCTATTGCGCCAAATAAAATAATTGCCACGGCTATTTCCCAATATTCAGGGTCGTTATAATAAATCTTGTTGCGCTTCATGACATCACCCAACTTCTGCCCTCGATAACCCAATCAACGCCTTCCTTGCCTAATACCTCATTGACGGCTTTGCGCACACCCTCGGCGTCTATGTCGTGACCGGCGAATATACCGCCACGCGATACTTTGGGCAGCCACGCGATCAAGTCCCGCTTTACCTCGTCGTATGTGTGTGACGCGTCGATAAATACGAGGTGGCAGCTTTTGTCTTTGAAGTTCTTTGCCGACTCGGCACTATCGCCTAAAAGCGTTCTTATTACGTCGTTATTACCGCACGCGTGAACGCCGTGAACAAATTGGTCAAACATATCCTTTGCGTACGTGCCGGGCTTTTCCTTAACGCTACCCATGAACAAGTCCACGCCAACAATCTTCAACGCCTTATCGGCAAGCTTAGACTGCGTCGCCATGTAATTGATTGACCGCCCGTAAGCCACGCCGACCTCGACAAGCGTCGCCCCGCGTGGCGCGGTTTCAATTGCGCGGTCGTAAATTGATGGGAAGTCGAACCACCCCTTTAAGTCTTTCCAAGTCACTTTCATAATATACAACTTATAAATTTTTGCTTCGTTTTTCTTTGGTTGTTCATATCTGTTGCCCTTAAATTACTGCTGTGGTAATGCTTCACCCTGTCTTCGTCGCCGTGCTTAATAGTGACGATACCACGTTCAAAGCCTTTCTGCTCAATGCCATTAGCCTCTAAACGCTTATAGAAGTCTATGTCGTCAAAACCCCACCCTTCGACGTTTTCATTGAAGCCCCGCACCGTTTTAAAGTCACGCGCCCATACAATGCAGCTACCTGTTGCGTCGCCGTAGAACCACCCCGATAAGAACCTACCGTCGACAAGCACGTTATCGACGTGGTGCTGAATAAAATCGTTGTCGAGCGTCGTGTCAGCGTCAATAAAGAACATTACATCACCGCTTGCAGATAGCGCGCCGATATTACGGGCATGGCTAAGGTTAAAATACTTACCGATACCCTCAGGGCGGACAACTACAATACCCTCGCCTAAGCAGTCGCAGTAGTCGCCGCTTTGCTCAGGGCAGTTGTAATCCACCATTACAATCTCGACATCTGCAAAGGATTGGTTAAACCAACTCGGTAAGCACTGCTTAAGGTGGTCAAGCCGCCCCTTGCAGGTTGTGATAATTGATACCTTCATTTAGTTTAACCGCTTTAACTGAGTGCTTTTGCCTTGGTGCTTTGCCTTGCTAAGGAAGTGCCATTTGAACTGATGTGTTAGCCCCATATTGCGGCAATACCCGAACATAAGCCTGTCGTAATAGTCACCCGCCGAACTGTGGGTAACGTGTGCGCCTCCGTACAAGCCCAAAAAATAGTAGTTAGCAGTCATTTCGGCGGGCTTAGTAAGCGGCTTGCCGAATTGAAACCATATCGGATTGAGCATAGCCGACGGGTTTACTTCGTGTTGAGCGCACGCGATGTTAAATGCTAGTTCGTCGGGGTACGTGCCGCCCCACAACAAACTGTATTCGCCGGGCTTTAATCCGTTGTCGATGTTGTCGCGGACGCTATCAAAGAATGCTTTCGATTCGTTCTTTCTGAAATAGGTGAACGATGAATTGATAGCCGTTACCTCAGCATCTTCTTTCAGTCCGTGGACTTGCCATATCTTTTCAGGCAAAGCCCACTGCATTTGCGGGAAAGCTAAGCCGTCACGCTTCAAGTTGTGTGTAGGCACGGCGTTGCTCGGCTCGTACCAATTAGCCGATTGAACGTAGTAATAGCCGCTAAGCGCGTCCATGTGGTCAATCAAAGGCTGTATCGGTTTTAAGCATATACCGTCGACATCTAAGTATATCGTATTTTCAAACTCGGTATAAAAGTCCATCCGTGTTTTTGCCCTGCCCGGATTCATTGAAGCCCCGCTATACAGGTCGTCGTGCTTGATCGGCGTGAGTATATCAAACGGCCAAAGCTGATCGTGCCTAAGTCCTTTTACCGAGTCGTCATGCACTAGCTGAATGCGTGCCGTCGTGCCGTGCGCTTTTATTGACAAAGCCATATTGAACGCCATTTGAGCGTATTGCGGCTTACCGAAAGCCATTAGCAATATGCCTGTTTCACTTGTTTTTTTCGTCATGTCATAGGGCTATAAAGTGTATGCTTTGAGCCTTGGTTATCATGTATGTAATGAAGCGTTTATGCCTGTCGTAATTGAAGCATATCATCGTATACGTATCATTTTTTTGTGTTTGTGGTTGACTTCAAAGCTTATATCTCCTGCCTCGAATTCAGCAAGGTCGACGCGTGGCAACCAATAGCCCTTGGTAGCCAATTCGCCTACAACGGCTGAGTATATCTGAACGCCGCCGGTAAACCTTATCTTTTTGTTCATTTTCAAAATTAGTCAATTCATTTTGAAATAAAAAAAGCCCTTACAATCGCAAGGGCTTTTTATTAACAGCTTAACATCTTACTCGAAAATACCCGCCGGAGCGTCGTATTTAAGCGGTAAACCGTTCGCACTTAACGATGCGCGCGCGGTGGCGTTAAACATCTGCAACTCTTTGTTGCTTGCCGGTACGGTGTTAAAACCGATGTAATTAACGGCACGCTCAACAACCATGACCGTGTCTTCATCGCAAAGATAAATTATCAGAAAGGTCGTGCGGGTGTTCAATTGGTTGTAAAAATCAATGTTGCCGCTCGTTACGTTGGCATCCATCCAATTTGCTGTCCAATTAAAGCCGTTGAGAATCGTATCAGGGCCGCAACCTACAGGGTTGTCGCCTTCAACGGGGGAGGGGTCGGGAACATTGCCCCGAATGTTCTTAATAACATTCAGCGAGTTGTTCGCTATCGCGGCGGTATATTGCGCGGCGTTTGTAAAGTCGGTGATGGTGTGATCTGTTTCCAGAATCCCAATCGCCGAAATGCCGCCTTTAGGATATACGCCACACGGCACTAACTCATGGTTAGGAAGGTCGCCGCATCCATATTGGATATATGACATTTTTTTTTAACTTTTGATATTTTTTACTTCTCCGATTTATTGGCTCGGAACGCCACATCGCACGACAGGGCAAATATAAGTAAATTAATCACAAAGGTTTTTCACGGTGTCCTGTTGCTTGACCTGCACCTCGATTGTAGCTGGAGCGATGCGCATCGTTCTTATCCATTGCGGCGTGTACTCCTCGGTATTGGTGAAGTAGAAGTTTGCCTCGTTATCGGCTAACCTTATGCCAAACAAATCGGTGCGGCAAGCAAGGCTAATGAATTCATGAACGTAAAGCGGCGACCTGTTAATCTTTAGTAAGCTAACTTTTCGCCTTTCACCGTATATCAGTGATATGTAGTGAAAGCTTGTTTCAAATTGGTCTAATTCGGTAGGGAATTTCGGTTCGGTAAGGTCGGCAAAGACTCTCATGCGTGGAGAATAAATACCGCTATTTTCAACCGCAAAACCCCATCCCCACGAACTAGTCGATGTTTCCATTAACGCGGTCAGCAGCAACGTGCCGCACGCGTTAGTAGTGATTTGCCACGGCTCGGTCAAGCAGTACTCAGGCTCGTAAGCAGTGCTTACCGATTCATTGTGTGAATTATAGACAAAGACACGAAAGCAGTCTTTGGTAATCGCTACAGGGTCGGTGGTAGGGTTGAGCGTCATGCGTTGGAACACAATGTCGTCTTCAACCTGAATGAAGTCCTGTGTAAATCCTAACGATAGCCCTGAGTCGAATAAAGCCGTGAATTCAAAAATAGAGATAGGTCGTGCCGATACGTTGTCAATCGAGCCGTTGAAAGCCGCTGATGCGCTTGCTTCAAATATCAGCTTGCCGTCGGTTATGCACTTGCCGTATAACGTGACAGTAGCGTTAGTGCTTACCGTGCCGATAGTGTTTACAGTACCGAACTGAACTTTAACCTCGCCGCCTGTCGACCCCGATACCGTCAGCGTTATCTTGTAGTAGTTGCCGACAATCAAGCACGTTTGAAAGCATTCCGCACCGCCTACCGTTGCGTTACAATTGAGCGAGCCGCTACCTATTGACATTCTGCCCGACGGTGTCCAGTTCGCACCACTTGCAAAGCTGCCGTTTAAAACCACGTCGGCGCCAATTATAGCGGGGTATTGAACCGTAACGCCCTCGCTTGTCATGTCACATATCCCCGTGCCTATTTCTGCTAGCGATTCAAGAACCTCGGCAACACATAGCGGTGATTCGTAGGTAGTGCTTTCGGCTATCCATTCAGCGCGTATTGCCGCCATCATTTCGGCGACGCTATCCGGAACAACACATTCGGCAAGTATCGGCTGAATGTAATCCCCGTGCCTGCAATCGCAATCCGGAGCGGCGGTTATGCAGTAGGCTTGAAGGTTTGATATTCGCGTAATACCCGCTAAGCCTTGGTAAGCAAAATTCGGCTTCGTGTTTTTAGGTAGTAGAAAAGACCACCACCCGCTGCCTGTGATAACTACGCCCGTTCCGGCTGACGCAATAGCGTTGCTGACGGTTATCGTACCTGTGTAGCTGACGAAATCAAACAGCACGTTGTAAAGCACGAAATCGCAATCCGTTACTATTGTTTGCGCATAGTAGAGCGTGTAGGGTAAAAATCCATCGCCTACGTCAAGCGCATAAATCTGCACGCCACCATAAGCACCTACTGTTAGTATGTTGCTGCCCGTGTCCTGCCAATTCTCGGCGTTTACAAACCAATCGTAATTGATTAAGTCGTCGCTTAAGGTCGTAGGCGCGCAAACGATTGATTGATTTGGTGTGAGAATTACGCTCATTCTGTTATTAGTTCAAATTGCGTGAGTCCTGTTTTAAGGCTTGACGTAACGTTGTTTATCCATCCGTTTATGCCGTTTACGGTGATATACCCTTTTTTGTTGTCGTTCATCGCCTTTAGGTTAGCCCGTGTTATCGGGTAGTCAAAGGTAATGCTTTTCGTAATCTTGATTGGGTAGTCGTTGGTGACCGTAACGCCCTCGAATGTCAGCCCCAAGGGTGCGCGGTTCGAGTAGTTCTTAGCGACGTACGTGTTTAGTATCGAGCCGCTACGGTAAAGCTTTCCTAATATTATTGTTGCGCCGTTGTAATATGACGTTTGATAAGATGCTATTGAGCCACCGACTACTTCGGCTAAGTAGTACTTATCGCTTTGCGCGTCAGCGTCTACTTCTAGCAAATAAGGCGAAGCCGCGGCTGCTATGTTAATATCAGAATTCACACATGAATAGCTAACATAAGACCGCTCTTTAAATAGCAGCAGCTCCACGTCTTCTGCTTGTTGGTTGTATTGCAGCGAGCCGAAACTAAACGGCGCGGTTTGGCTTTGCATGATTTTAGCACCACCGATTGTGAATAACGGAGTGTTGACAAAGAACGCTGATTCATGGTCAATAAAAAGCTCTTGCACGCTATCGGTATCTCTGAATTCAAACGATAGGTTATAATAGGCGCCTATCGAAACAACATTTTGGAAGCTTATTGTCCAATCCTGCGGGGCTGCCGCGTTTAAGTTGCTGCCCGGCGTTATTACTACATTGTTTAACCCGTAGCTGCCCGCAGTGACACCTACCAATACAGTTCCCGTGCCGCCCATGTCAACGGTAAGCCCGCTAAAGCTTGGGAAAGATACTAATATAATTACGGCTCCAAGTCTGTCGATAAAATACGGAACAATCGCTTGCCTGCCTAAGTTGTTAAGCGTTTCGTCAGCAAGGGATAGCGCAATTTTTTCGGCTATTTGGTCAATGGTTTGTTCGAATGGTATTGCAATAGAGCGGTCAACGGGTATGCCTACGGGGTCGGTGTAATTAAGCAAAATAGTACCTGCCAAGCTTGTTGTTGTTAAAACAGTAATTCCCGCGTCTGATGGTAAAAAATTAGTGCCGAAAATTACGCCCGTGTTGACTGTTAGTTCATTGTCGGTTATGTAGCTTATGGTATGCTGAAAAAGTTCTTCGAGCGTGTACCATGTCTTGCCACCAATATTGCTGCCAATGTCGGTAAGCACTAAGCCGTTGAGCGTAAAGCCTGAATTGACCCTGACCTTAGTATCTTTTAACCTGAGCACAAGCGAGGCAAGGCTATTGTCTTCCGCGCTTGCCGTAGCGGTGCATTTGAATAGGTCGAGGTCAATATCGGAAAGAAATATCAAGCCTTCAAAGTTGATGCCGTTGACCTCGCAATCTTCCACAATGGTAATAGGTATCGACTCGCATATCCCCACGCCCTGAACTGCTGCTAATAGCACATCGTAGCCATCGCCCCAAAACTCTAGATCAGATATTAACGTGGTAAATAAGCCCGGAATGTTTCTGTCGCGCACTATCTGAATAGCACTTTCAAGTTCAAGCCCTTTCGGCTCGTTGGTTAGCCCTATGCCGTTAAGCGTTACTGCGTAACTCATGCCCACGCCCTCCTGTTAAGTATCTTACCTGCTGAGGACGGCTGCATAGCCCCTGCCAATTGTTTAACCGTGTCTTTGTGTAGCCGTACCGTTTTATTACCCCTGACGGCGTTGACCAAGTCAGCTTGTTGGAACATTACTTCGATTGTGTTGGCAGTGCTGCTACCGATGCCTTCACCGCCGCGCGCGTTCTTAAGTGCCGGTGCGATGTAGTGCCGTGCGATGTAATCTTCAAGCCTTCCGTTTTGAACGGCTTCTAACTCACCGTAGTACTGAGAGGTGCGCTGCTTGGTGATAACCGATTCGTTTCGTTCAAGCTTAGCTAAGAACTCGTTCGGCTTAAGGCTACCGCTAGTCATGTTGCCGCCGCCGCCAATGTCGATACCGCCTTCGTGGAATGTCGGTATCGGCTGTGAGCGTATCGCATCGACTTGCCGCACCCCTAAAGCAACTATAAACGGTGAAGCGGCTAGTGCTGCGGGGAATGGTAACGAGGTAAAGAGCTGCAATACGGCAAGCGCGGATTTGATTTGCGCGTCGATTACAGCCGCTTCTTTCTGCTTTTCAAAGGCACGGGCTTTTATGGCGCCTATGTTTTTCTCGTAGTCTATTTGGTTTATTTCGCCCGATTGTAAAAGCGCTTCTTGATTGCGTAAAGCTTGTTCGGCTTGCTGCTGAACGATTTGGTTCTCGGTAGCGACAAAGCTGCTTATCAAGCCGCCAAAGACATTAGCGACTTGGGTAACGCTTTCAATCGTTGCCTGTGTGCGCCGTGCCGTGTCGGCTAGTTGCTGCTCGATTAGCCGCTGACGTATTGCTTCTAGTTCAAGCTCGCCTTGTATCTTATCGCTTAGTAGCTTTTTTTCCGCGTCCCTTTGTATGCCTATATTTTTTAGGAAGCGGTCGATAGCTTTGCCACCCGACTGATTTAAGCCCATGTCTTCATCCGCGCCGCCTGTCGTTGCGTCCGCCACCATTTCGGCGCGGTCAGCATACAGCTTTTTAAGGTCGGCGTTTAGATTTGCCTCGCTTAACAGTTTTTCTGTCGCGGTCTTTTTGATGTTGCCGATTTCAGCAGCACCTTCGGCACGGCGCAACTCAATCAGCGCGTTGATACGGTCGATGCCGCCCTCAGATTCAACGACCCTAATACGTGCTAGGTCTACGGCGTTTTTCAGGAATATTGCCTCGTCTGCTTTGCGCTTTTCGGCTGCGACACCTCTGTTTTCCTCTTCTTTTTGCGCTAACCCCGCGCGTATTGATATTTCCTCGTTGATTAATCCAATAGCGAACTTTTGCGCTTTGTAATCATTGATTGCTTGTTCACCGACGACCCGCTCTAATGTTCCGGCTTTGATAAACACCGAATTGCGCTTTTCGAATAAAAGTATAGATGCCTGTATTAAATCGACGCGTGTTAATAGTTCGTCGTTGGTTAGCTTGCTGATTGCCGACGCTTTCTTTTCGTCTTCGATTTCCTCTTTTTTGACCGCTGCAATGTTAGCCGATAGGTCAGCGTTAACGATAATATACTCCGCTTGCCGTTGTAGGCTTGCCTCGTTTAGCGCATTGACCTCCATTTGTTCCTCAACCATTCGCTTCGCATTCTTACCGCCGAAAGCAAACTCAAACGCCACGCCTAACCGCTGTAAAAGCGGCATCGTTTCGTTTTGAGCCATTGCGTTGAAGCTGTATAGCGCGTTGCTAGTGAAGTCTACCAATGCCTTAAACGCGCCTTTATTGCTGTCGCCAATAGACCGCATCAAGTTCTCAAAGCCATTGCCTACGCGAATCAAAGCCGCGTCTAAGCTATTGGTCTTACCTGTCAGTGCGGGAAGGAACTCCTTTTCGACTACTGCCGCAAATTTCGGGATGAAATCAGAAGATATAATTTGCCCCTGCTCCAACATTTTAGTGAACTCAGCCGTAGTCTTACCGACCGCGCGAGCCGCTAAGGCAGTAGCGCCGGGCAACGCTTCGCCCATTTGCAGCCTTAGTTCCTCGGTTGATACTTTGCCCTTCGACATCATTTGCTCTAGTGCATAGAAAGCGCGCTCGGTAGCCTGAGCAGATGCGCCCGCACCGCGCAATCCTTTGGCGAACTTTAGATATGTTTCAATGCTTTGATTTGCCGAAATACCCGCTTGCTTCGATGCGATTGCAAAGCCCGCAAAGCCTTTACTTAGCGCGGTGAATTCAAGCCCTAATGTTTGCGCTTCTTTTTGCAAGCGGCTGAATAGCATCGCTCCGGCTTGTGTTGACCCTGCGACAAAGTTTAGTTGGTTTTGAAGCAGCTCGGTTTTGCGCGTGACATCAACAACCTCTTTGCCGAATGCAAGTATGGAGCCGACCGCGAAAGCCGATGCGACATAGCCCTTTAAGTTGTTGAAGCTGTTGCCAAGGTTGTTAGCGTCTGCGTCGGTCTTATTGATGCTGTCTTGCATCTTTTTACCGGTCTTCTCGGTTTGACCGCCTAATTCCTTGTCTTTGTTGATTATAGCGTCGAGCTTGCCGGTAAGTCCTTTTATGTTGGCATCATACTCGATTATTACTTTTTCAGCCATAGCTACTTGGGTTTTATGTCTTCGCGGACTTTGAGCAAAGTTAGAAAATCCTCACAACTCATTTTTTTCATGTACTCATATTCCATTGGCGAGGTGCGCGCGTGGAATAACAGGAACTCACGGAAGTTCAAATCCGTTTTAAAAAGTTCCGCGCCGATGCTTAAGATTTCTCGTTGAAGCTTTTCATTACCTCTGCCTGCGCCTTCAAGTAGTTGTCCGACTCCGCCAAGTACCGCGTCAAGTCTTTCTCGATATCGTTTAATCGAGGCAAGAATTGTGTTAACCCTGCTTGCTGAAAAAAACCTGCCAGACCCTCCGTGCTGTAAGCCGATTTAAATAATTCGTACTTATGTTTTTCCGTGTCTTCATTCCACACGGCGGGGTCTATGCCCTTAGCCATAACTGACGCTGCGCAGATTTGGAGCATTATATCGGTATGCACCAACAGGGTTTTTCGGTTGTTCATTTCCTCGATAAGCCACCCGATACGTGCTAAGTTCTTGACCGCCGTGCCTTGCGTTGCCTTGTCTAGCTCGCCTTTCATTGCCGCCACGAACCTATCTAATTCATCGCTGCTAATACAGGAGGCAAGCTGAGCCAATAGAACTTGTACTTTGCCCATGCGAACCATAGGCATATCAAACACGCTGCGATACGTGCAATAATCTACACCGTTAAGATTGAACGCGAATTCAAGCCCCGCGAATGGGTTTGGTTTGTTTTGGTCAATCCACGCAAGCCTGTTTAGTTTGCTTTTGAATAGTCTGTAAAATAAAGCTATCATGTAAGGTTGTTAAAGATGAAATTTAAAGGAACGCAAATCAAGCACGTGCATAGCATTTCGGCGCTATCGAAGCATCGGAACTCTAGCACAACCGTGTATAGCGCGTAGAAAGATGTGCCCCAAAACGAAGCCATGCAGCCCACACAAGCGAATAGCGGCTTGTGATACCACTTCGTTTTACTGTCGTCGTATTCGTTTATAACGTTGCGGGTAAAGTCTTTAATCCGGTATCTGTCGGTAAAAAACGATAGCAGCATATTGCTTTCAAACAGCACATACATCGCTACACACGACAAGCTAGTTATTACGGCTAATTCTAGAAAGGTCATGGCGCGGTGGTTATGTTGTCCATTCGTAAGAACTCGAACGAAAAGCACGTTTCTACGTCTTCGCCGCGCGTTATATTGGCGGGCGTGTTGGTGTTGCAGTCGCTTGCTGTCTGTATGAAGGTTTCAAGCGCGTAGGTTCGGTTAGTGGTAAAGAAATATTCGCGTACCTCAATATCGTTTGGCTGTATTGTCAGCAGGTCGTTATTAGCCGCTACTGTCGACACGTAGCTGAATTTAGCCCCTGTCGATAGGTCGGTGATAATTGTGCGGTACTCTCCAGCTAAGGCTACCGTGCCGATTGTTAGGTCGGTGCAGCAAATGTCGAAGGAAGCGATAAGTAAGCAGGGTTCGCAGCTCATGGTAGTAAGTATTTATTTATTTAGTTGTTTCAAAATTAATCATTTGCGGTTATATCCAATTCTTTTTAGCTCTTTGGCATACCATTCGCCTAAGAACGTGTTTATAGCATAGCGTAAACAGTCAGCCATGTCGGCCTGTTGCGATATTATCTTTCTGTTTTTCTTGATAATAGACCCCGCTGCGTCGCATTCAACCGACCTGACATCGCGCCGCACGCCTTTGCAATTAGGGCTAATTTTAAAGTCTGGAAAGTTTTGAAGCACAAAGTTACATTCAGCGCGGCTATTTTCGTGTGTTGGATTAGCGCGTGGTACAACCATTTGCCTATCCTTAAGCCCTAAGCCGCGCGCTATTTGCTCGTAGTAGTTAGCGTTGTCACGTTGCGATAAGTCGCCGCGGTTGCCCATTGCGTCGCCTGTCAGGAAGCAGCTTGCAAGGTGCGCTCCGTAGCGTAGCTTGATAGCATCAATCATTTTAGGGATTGAGCCATCGGCAACCGATATTTCATCGACTACCCTAAAGCGGTGGATTCCTTTGTCGTCGATAAAGTACTGACAAACTATGCCGCAAAAAGGTTGCAGGTTAAAGTCTAAGCTAATAAGTATCGGTTTAAGCGGGTCAAATAGTTCCGCTTTGCTTTCGTGCTTGGCGGGTTCGTAAGCCAAAAAGAACGGGTTAACCGCTTTTTCTGCCACGTCCCAGTCACCTTCGACAAACTTTTGGAACTCGTAAGGCGGTAGGTTTTCCCGTAACGATTCCATGTATTCAAGCGGAATGTGTGGATTGTCGGTGATTTTAGACGGTATGTACTGCCACGTCTTTGGTAGCGTATCGCTTTTCCATTTGTCGTAAACTACGTCTTTAATCCAATTTTGCGCGGGGTTACACGTCGCTAAAATGATAATAGGCGCGGTATTGCCTTCGACGTCAGGCTGAGCGTGTAGCCACGTGCCGGAACGCTCGAAAAGCTTGTATAGCATCTGCTCGTGGCATTCGTTAATTTCATCTATGCCACCGCCGTTGATTTCCAAACCGCGAAACCTGTTGAGGTCTTTATCTTGATCGTAACTTTCAGGCATAAAAATCAGCTCAGACTTATTAGTGAAAGTCACGGTGAAAGTATCCTGATTGAACGATTCGATGTGAGGCGCTAAGCCTTGGTTAATTATTTCCTTAAACGTCACTAACGTCGTGCGCTTAAGCGTAGGCAGTGATTCGCGGATAATCACCCACCGCGATTTAGGGAACTTGCTGCATAGCGATATAAACGTAAGCAGTAGCCAATAGGTTTTACCGCCTCGAATAGCCCCGCCGAATAGAATAAACTGCTTTTCGCCTGACAGTGCCGACCGATAGGCTTTAGTCTGTTTGGCCGTCAGCTTCATGCGGCTCGGTAAGGGTTAGAACGAAAGGCGTGCCTGTTAGCTTGGTTTCTTGCTTGTCGGTAAGTTCGGCAACACGTGCCGCAATATTGGCGTTAAAGATGCCTGAACTGCTCCCTTCGACTATGTCGCCCTTGCAAATTGCCTTAATGCGACTGATGACGGGAAGATAATTAGTGTACGACCCCTTCTCGTTCTGCTCGTAACTCCTCATGTCGCTGATAATACTATTCAGGTAAAGCCACTTTTCAAAGCCCATCCATGTAAGCGGTCTTTGCTTATCGCGGTACACCATTAGCCCGTCTTTCCCGACATAATCCTGTACTTGAAACGGGTTGTTCTTAATCCATTCCATGAACTCGCTAAATAACTCCCAAAGCTTTTCGGGCGTTTCGATATACTTTCCGTGTCCCTTTGTTGTTGGCATGGCTCAAAGTTAAAGCAAAAAATCCCGAACTACAAAGAGCGGGATTTATTGGCTTAATAGCGAGGCTGTCTTTGCTATAATTTTAGTCCGTCCTAATAAACGTGATAACCCGACCGTCGCATAGCCCTCCGTTTTTTTGTTCAACTTGCATAATTTTCTCATCTGCAAAAATTACGTCTCCAAGTAATTGTCCGTCTTGAAAACACCTTCCGTTTTCAATTGTATATGAAGACTTAGGTCTTTGAATATTCCCGCAACCTGTATCGGGGAAAAATGGTAAATCTCGATCGCAACTATGCATAATTTATAAATTTAGTTTTTAGGTTGTCGTTTTAGTTTTAGCATTTTCTTTTTCAGCTTTCGTATTTTGAGCTTCAGTTTTATAATCTCGTTTCGTTGCAAATCATCAATGCCGAATACGTCCAATTCGCCACCATCTGAGTCATCACTATGCGTAATGTGGTAGCCCGATATAATACCTCGGCGCAACGCCTCTTGACAGCTTATTACTTCCTTGTCCGGATTTTCCGCTTTGGTTCGGTCAATTGGCTCTGTAAGAACCTCAGGGTCTGCGTGACCCAATACTATTACTATCTTTCCCATTTGCTTTGTCTTTTAAATACACCTCAAATCAATCTAATCTGATACTTCGCTACGGCAAGCACCTCGTTAACAAGCCGCTTTGTGTGCGGCTCGGTGGCTATTATATCTTGCATCGACTCTATGCCATGCAGTACTGTCGAATGGTCACGACCTCCAAGGTACGCGCCAATCTTACGTAGCGCAACTTTAGGCAGAAGCTGTCGCATGGCAAGGTAGGCTATTTTCCGCCCTTCCATTTCGTTGCATTCTCGGGACTTTGATTTGAGCAGCTCGATACTTGTGTTGCACAGGTTAGCTATGACCTCGCAGATAATATCGGCTTGCATGATAAACATTGTGTCGACGCTTATAGACGCGTTCAGCATCTGCTGTTGCGCTTCGTTGTGGGCGTTCTGAGCGTGGTAATCTTTGTGCTTGCTTGTGTCGATTGCTTTCATCAGCATAGACAGCTCAGATGCGAGCGGTGCGGTTTGGTTTGGTTTCATTTTTGGGGTGGGTTAGTTTTTCTTACCGTAATACTCCTTCATGCGCTGCTCGATTTTGACATTTACAATCCTGTCGGCAAGTTCCGCGTCGAAGCGTATCGGCCGTATGGTTTCGGAATGGTCGGGCAGTATCGCTTTTTTGATCTGCTTTGCCCAGTGCTGATATAAAGGTTCGGTGTTCATCGTGTCGGTTTGGTTTTAGTGCCGTGAATTATACCTAAGCCGATCGAAAATACGATAAGCGTGGCGAGTAGAGCCGCGCCGTCTTCGCTGTTGAAGATAGCGCCGTGACCTGCTAGTAGTAAGATTATTGTGAGTAGTTTCATGGGGTTGCTTATTTATACAAGCTGTTCACCTTATCAATTATCAGTTGCCCTAATATCTCCTTACAAATGTCTGCTGTTTGCTGTTGGTTTATTGATTCAGAATCAGCGGCAAAAGAAGATGCGGAAGCACAATCAGAAGCATATCCCCACACATTAGCGGCATAAGAAGCGGCATCAGCGGCATAAGCAGCAGACTCATCAATATCATCTTCGGCGGCAATACCAGCAGCATTGGCAGCCTTATTAGCAGCGGTAGCTACTATTTGTAAGTCCGCTTTAGATATTAACCCATTACCGTAATCAATGCAAGCCTTAACTGCATCAACACTTCTTTGGTCCCTCATTAGGTGCATAACTGTTTCGGCACACTTTCCTTTCGCTAAGGTTAATGTTCTTTCATCAACTTCTAATAGCATAGCTATGTATAAACACCAATCGCCTCTATGAATGTCAATCATTGCTTGCTCTATGGTCATCTCTTTGACCCAAGTAATAGCTTCTTTACAGGCGTTTACATGGTCTTCGTCGAGTAGAATTTGTAAATTTTTAATTTGCTTGTCTTCTTTAAGTAAAGTTTGTAAAGTTTTCATCTTATTTAATTTTAGTTGTTATTGTAATTAAGTTTCCTGTTAACCCCCCTTTGGGCGAGTCGTTTGTAAGCAAGTATTCGATACCCATTATGTCAAGCAGGATAGTAGTTTCAAACGTGTGGTTTTGATTTGAGCAAAACCTACCTTTTCCGCTTGTGTATACAGGGCGGATTTCCTTTGCGCCTTCAATTACGTCTATAACAAATCTGTAAGCTATTGAATATTTAGATCGTGTTAATTTGGAAAGCTTTGCTAATGCTGATTTTTTGGTTAGGGTTTTCATGGCTTTTTGGTTTAGCTTTATTGCTTGCTATAAAGGTAATACATTATTCCAATACCGCAATATAAATATTATAATTATTTTACTTATTTTAGATTAAACCGTATTTAACCGATGCAAACCGCCTTTTCAATCTCAATCCATTGCAATAAATCTTTCATCACTGCCTGCAATTCGCCGCTTTCACGGTGCGATTTGAACGCTTTGACGTGTATTGCCTTGTCCGATTTAGCCAAAGCAAGCAGCAGATAAGCGTCTTCGAGCGTCGCAACCTTATCAGAACGGCGTGTCGTGTGTGGATTCGCGTGCATTGTATAACATTGATGGGTTAATTGTCGGGTTGAAATTATCTTCATAAGCATTGGCATCGGTGAACTTTGTGTACTTAGGAATGAAGCGAAGCGGTACATCACCAATCGCGCCGTTACGGTTCTTAGCTACGATTGCAAAGCAGTCTTCTACTGCTGGCTTATCGGCTTCGTAATAACTAGGGCGGTACACAAAAGTCACGCTATCCGCGTTTTCCTCTATTCCTCCTGAGCCGCGTAGCGTGTTCAAGGTTGGGCGTTTATCACTCAGGTGTTCATTTGCCCTACTCAGTTGTGAAAGTAGCACCACGGGCACGCCAATACCCTTGGCTAGTATCTTGATGTCGCGCGTCGTATCGGCGTAGAACTTTACATCGTTTTGTTGGTGTTCTTTCGTGTCTGGAGTAATGATTTGCAGGTAGTCGATTATGATGCAGCCTATCTTGCCGTCCTGAGCGTACCGCTTCGCCGTGTTCCGTATACTCGACATGGTCTGCCTGCCTTCGTCAATTATTTTAATCGTTGCTTTCTTTAGCCCATCCGCCATTGAGCCGATGCGCTGCTTTTCGTGAAGTTCGAGGCGTTCCGGATTTCGGTAAATATAGTTGTTCGGTATTTCCGTTTCCATCGAAAGCAGCCTACACGCCAATTCCTCGGCGCTCATTTCGATTGAAAACACTAACACAAGTACGCCGCGCTTCGATATGTTTCGAGCTATGTTCATTACGAAGCTTGTCTTTCCCATAGCGGGGCGACCCGCCACTATCGACAAAGTGCCGGGCATAAACGCGCCGTGAATGTTGTCGAAGTCGCGAAAGCCCGACGAGCAGCCCGAAGTCACGCCGGTGTCAGCACTTGTCACAATCTTATGAACAATGTCGCTTAGTAGCGTTCCGATCTCCTTTTGAACGACGGGAAATATTTGGCGGTTCAATTCAAGTATTGACCTCTCGATTTGAGCGACTACTTCGAACACGTCGCTTTTTTCGCTCTGAGTTCTTGCTAACATCAATTCAGCTGCCTCGGTCGCGGTTCGTCTTATCCAATTATCGGTAAGTAAAAGCAAGTGTGTTTTGATGTTTTTAGAAGACGCAACGCGGTTTGTCATTTGGGCAAGCTGAAACGCCATTGCCGCGCCGATTTCGTTCGGGCTTGTTCGGCACTTAGCGTTAACCGTGACTATGTCAATATGCCTATCTTCTCGCTTCAGCTCGGTTACAGCCCACCACGCCACCGATACGTGGGGGTCGGTAAAGAAGTTCTGCTTATCGGCTATCCAATCCATTGCAATGTCAGCACATTTAGGCTCTAAGATTATTTCTCCTAATATGATTTTTTCAATTTCGGTTATTTCGGTTGTGTCCATTTGGTTTGGTTTGGTTATGGTGCTAAAATAGTGATTGTTGCGCTTTTTCTCCAACAGCCGCATTAATATTGGCCTTGGCCAAATCAAAATAGCTTTCTTTCAATTCAAATCCAATTCCTTTCCTGCCCATTTTAACAGCCTGATACACCTCGCTACCAATACCCATGAACGGAGTAAATACCGTGTCCCCCTTGTTGCTATACAAATGTATTAAACGCTCGATAGTATCTAACTGCAAAGGACAAATATGCTTTTCGTCATTGTCTTCTCTGCCATTTCTAAATCCCTGCAAAGTGTTTCCGTAATTTATATCCATCCACACAGGAGAAGCGTATTTTTGCCATAAATTTACTGGTAAATCTGTATTAGTTACAGGATTGCTTCTTTCTCCATCCTTTCTGAAAATCATTACATAGTCAGGAATACCGACGCGGCTCATGGTGCTATCTTTTTTAACTTGCTTATGCAGCAATCCAAGCGCCTTTGTTCTTTGCATTTCAACAACAGGGTCTTTCCATATTGTAACCCTGCTTGCATAAACAAACCCTGCATCCTCAAAAGCACGTAGAAGCAATCCGCTAAAATCCCTTAATCCAATGAACCCATGCTTTCCTTTTTGCACAGGTAGATCCATGCAATGTACCGCGACGTTTCTGCCTTGCATCATTACGCGGTATAGTTCTTTGATTAGAAAACTAAACTGCTTCAAAAACTCATTGTAATCCTTTGAGTTACCCATGTCCTCTAAGTGACTGCTGTATGTGTATAGTTCTGCAAATGGAGGGCTAAAAACGCTTAACCCTATACTTTCATCTTCAAGCTCAGGAATAAGCTGAACGCAATCCCCTCTTTTTATTTTGTACCATTCATTTGATTCTTCTGTTAAGTCAAATTCAGCGCTTGTCATTAATTTCCCGCTTAGGTTGGCATTTACGGCTTCGCTCATTTCATTTTGCATAGTTTCAAATTGTTTTTGTTTAGTATCTATTGATTGTTTTACATTGGCCATTGTGTCGGTGGTTATTAAATAAATGTTTACTTCGTTTTTTTGCCCAAATCGGTAACTTCTTCTAATTGCCTGATACAACCCCTCAAAAGAAAAGTCTAAACTTGCAAATATTTGATTCCGGCAATTCTGATAATTCATTCCAAAGCTTGCTATTTTAGTTTTGCTTATAAGAATTCTAAATTTGTTTTCTCCAAATCCTAACAGGTGTTTTTCTTTCCATTCGTTTGAGTCGGCTCCTTTTACTTCTATTGATTCGGGCAATAATTTTTTAAGAATTTCGCCTTCCTCGTTTTGTTTTATCCAAATTATAAAATTTTCGGTCGGCCTGCTATTTACAATTCTCACAACTTCTTCTAACCGCTCCTTTTTTGTCAATCTCAATTCAGCGTTGAAGTTGGTAGCTGATATAATAGCATCATTAAATAAGCTGCCATTATCTCTTTTTGGCGTTGTAATTTGTTTTTCAATCAAATTTAACTTAGGCAAATAATACCCATCCATTTCAAATCCAATATCCTGAGGCTTACTTAACATTATAGACCAACTACCAATGAAATGATAAAACAGCTTTAATGCATGGCCTTTCAATCTCCATTTAGCGGTTTCCCCTCCATCATGAACAAAATACATCGCTAACATTTCATTCCTTCCCATTACGTCAAGAAATTCTGAGTGGTTCCCTAATTCCATTGGGTCGTTTGGTGATGGTGTGGCAGTGCAAGCAAGTTTGTACGGTGTCTTTGCAAACAAATCCAATATAAGTTTTTTGGTTGCTCCTTCAAAGTTTTTCAATATGCTGCTTTCATCCAATACAATTCCAGAAAAAATACTGCAATCAATATTTTCAAGTTGTTCATAGTTGGTGACCTGTATTGGTGCATTGCTGCCATCGTACCTACAAATGTCAATATGGAATTTTGCGCCTTCTTTTACAGTTTGTCCTGCGACTGCTAAAGGCGCCAAAATCAATACTGGCTTATTAGTTTGCTTGTTGACTTGTTTTGCCCATTCTAATTGCATTAGAGTTTTCCCTAATCCGCAATCCGCAAAAATCGCATACTTACCTGCTTTTAGTGCTCGCTGAACAATAAACTTCTGAAAGTCAAACATCATATCATTTAGATCATTCAAATTAATATCAAATCCACTTTGAATATGTACTTTTTGCTTTTGATCAAGAAAATGCAAATAATTTAATTTATCATTTTCATTTTGAATTTTATTGAGTTTTTCCATTTTTGGTTTGGTTATATGTTTTTAGTAAATTATTTTCTTGTTTACTCCCCCGAAACAATGTTCGCCCGAAAGATGTGGTTTATTTCATTCGTCTTTTCCTTTATGCCAAGGTACGCGCTAAAATGCCGTTTGTAAGAACTTATCGTTGCGTGCGCTTTGTCGGTCGTTATCAGGTGGTGCTGAAAGGTATCGATTAGCCTAATGATTTCTGACTGCTTCGCGTTGTGCTTGAGGCAGTAGGTATCGATAAACAGCCTATCGCTTTTGCAAGTCGTACGCCACACCTCGTAAGCGTCGCGATACGCTTGGGGATTTTTGGTGAAATCGGTTAGGGTCAAGTCGATTTGAGCCGATGTTGTCGGGGTCGGTTTTGGCGTGAATTTACTTGTTTCGTCTACTCTACTTTCCTTTACTTTACTATACTCTACTTTAGTTTGTGTATTAATGTAGTCTTTTTGGGGGTTTATGTATACATTAATCCCGCTGCACGTGCTTTTATGTATACATAAACTCACTATAAAGTCACGATTTGCGATCACATTGCTCCTTCGCTTGTAGGCATCTGTCACGCTTTCACTGAACTTTTCAGACCAAAGAAAGCGGCTTTCCCATAGGATTTTGTCAAAGCCATCGACCCTACAAATGTCGCCGATAATGGCTATTAGCTGGTCCTCGGTCACCCGACATTTTGTAGCTAAATAGATAAGGTTCGTTTCGTCGTTAAAGTCCAGAACGTGGTACTCAGTTTTGGCTAGTTCCTCTAGAAGCTTACACCATACTGCATAGCCATCGTTGCCGTGCCGTGACTCGACGTAATACATTCCTTTGCCTGAGGCGTAGTGAGGAAAGTACTCTACTGTGTTTTTAATTGGTCTACCCATGTCAATAAAAAAACCCCAAAGGTGCGCTGGTCTTGGCAGACCGCAACCAAAACGCCTCAATTCGTTTGGTTACTTGCGCCCCTTTGGGGGTTGGATTATAGATTTTTAGGAACATAATGAGGTTTATTTATGGTCACGCCGCCACGCGTTGACTAGTTCAAAGATAGTGGTTTGGTTTGGATTTGAAAGGATTAATATTTTAGTAAGTTAAATTTTTGACATCCATTGCTCATAAACTTGCTTTGCGATTTGCGCGGTCATTACAGGGGGTACGCTCATTCCAATTAAGTATTCGGGTTTTAATTTTAAAAAGTTGTAGTCCTGTGGATAAGTGCCGGCTTTCAATAATTCAATCTTGTTTCTATTCCTTTTTTTGTCAAACAAAACGCATTGCTCCCCTGCCGTTATTGTATTTGAAACTTTATGCCTGTACAGAAATTTAGCGTTAAATCTTGACAATATATTTCTTTCCCTCAAACTGATGTCGCATAAATCAATATCTCCTGATATTCTTTTATCCCATAAATCAGCATCTAACGGGCTCAATGTTTCGGAATTATCTTGTTCGTCTATTATTTTCCCAAAAGGAATCTCTAATTCATCAAACCACAACTCCAACAAAGGATTCACCGTGAACATATCCTGTTGGTATAAAAACGGTTCGGCCAAATCTTTACGTAAACAAATAAAGAACACTCGTTCCCGCCGCTGCGGAACACCCATTTTTGAAGCATCTAAAAGCCAATGTTGGCAGTAGTAACCTGCTTGGTCAAATTGCTTGTATATTTCCCGCACATAGCTTTTGGCATCTCCTAAAAGCAATCCCTTTACATTTTCAGCAATCACTACCTTAGGCTGCAATTCTTTGGCTAAATCAATAAAGTCAAAAAATAAAGTGTCTAAAACCTGTTCTGATTGTCCTTCACGGAACACCTTTTCTTTGCCCCAATCTTTTTCACGGTTGCCTGCCATTGAAAAACTACTGCAAGGCGGTGAGCCATCCAAAATGTCTAAGTTGTATAATTCATCAGGCAAGTCAGTTCTTAGCTTAAAGGTTTGTATTGGCTCCAAATAGGCATACTTTGGGTTGTGATTAGCTTTGTATGCTTCAATCATTTTAGGGTCAATTTCATTGCATCCCAATACATCAAATCCGGCTAACTTGTAACCCATCGTTGAACCACCGCCGCAAGCAAAACAACTAAATACTTTGCCTTTATCCTTTGTAAACACCGCGTCTTTTAAAGTCCATTCGTAAGGGAAGTTATGATTTTTACTTATTTTCATTTTACTGACTTTGCAAACATTACTTCCTGTTTATAACCCGCAACGATGCCATGCAGCACCTCGCGGACTATCGCGGCACGCCAAATGCGCGACGGTCTGCTGTGTCCTAACTTGCCGCGATACGTTGCCCATCCGATAGGAATGATAAGCTTTGAGCGATACAGGCTTTTAATTACCGCGCCCCATACTCGCGGCTCTCTCGGTTCGGGGAGTAGCCGCGCCGTGTAAGCCGCTTTGAGGTCTTCGCTTGTAAACGTGCCGCGCACTACATTAACGTAGCTTAGCGCGAAGTTTAGGCATGATTCGTAATGGTTTGATTCGGGCAGGATAACCGCCTCCATTGCTTGCTTTTCGGTCATGTTGGTTTGGTTTAGGGTTAAAATGATTTATTTTAATTAAAACATTGCTTTTCATGATTAGCCAATAATAGCACCGTGCTTAATTACAAAGTATAGTTTATTAGGCTCTGCTCCCCATTGAGGTTTGCCTGTTCTTATCTCAATTCCTTTATGTTCTAGACTTAAAATCCTTTCCTTATCAGTTGATTTAGGATAGCCCAAAGTCATTGTGTTTTGAGTAAATGGCTTAAAAATAAACCTGCAATAATCTACTTGTGCATAATCTCCAATCGGTTTAGTGATGTTGCCTTGTTCGTCTAATACGCATTCAACAAGTCTTTTTATCCAATAAGAAGTTATTTCTCTATAATCTTCTGTTTTTACGCCTGCCTCAGTCATTTTAAACCATTTGGTTTTAAGCGACAACTGCAAGAACAAAAGCCTCACGGCGGCGTTTTGGAGTTTATTTATTTTATTTTCAGTCATGTTTTTTTTGGTTTAGGGCAAGTTAATTTGTAAGCTTTAGGTATCCGTCAAAGCAAAGTATTGGTAACTCTTTTTGGTGGCAACGGATACAAAATTTAGCATATTCCTCTGCGATGCTATTAATACCTCCATGTTTAGTGTACTCATTCGCTTGGTATTTAGCCATCATTACCGCGCATTCAAACGCGCCAAACTGATAGGGTGGCTTGCCGTTATGTTTTTCTTTTATAAAAGCCAACGCTTCTACAATTTCCTTGTCCGTTCTTTTCATAACTTAAATTAAAAAGGCAAGTCATCACCGCCGCTCATATCGACAGGCGCGGGAGCAGCGACTTGCTGCGGTGCGCTTGTTTCAATCTTGTACGCGCTTACATTGGTGTACCACTTGCCTTCGTACGACCTGCTGCTGATTTCGAGCGTCACGGTTACGATTGCGCCGACACGAAGCGTGTCAAGTATTTCGGACTTGTTGAACATATCGAAGGCAATGGTCTTAGGGTATTGCCCCTCGATTTCCTCGCCGACTACCGTTGATTTAGTCCATGCCTTACCCGCCGCGCTTGTTCCGTTAGTTGCGGGTAGGATTGCGATAATTTTTAGCTGCTTGTTCATTTTTTTATAGTTAATATTAGTTGTTCTACAAGTTGTAAAAATAGTTTTATTCGGGTTTCAAGCGTTTCAATGTAAGACTCGTCGCGTTCAATTCGGGTTATTGATAAGTCTAAAGGTTCGGTAAATCTAGGGTCGTAGCTGACAAAGTCGCACCAATTATATCCTGTTAATAACAGGTAGCCCTGTATTTGAGCCTTGTAGTCTTCCTCGTATTGATAGGCATTCACAACGTTCTTTAAATGGTTTACAGGGTTGTAAGGGCACTTAATTTCTATTATTCCGTTCATACCTAAAAGACCGTCGGGCGTGCCGCCAAACCATTTAATAGCAAAGCTTTCAATAAACGGAGCCTCTTTGATTTCACGAAACGCCCATTCTGTATATTTATGCTTAGCCGCCCATTCGTACTCGTTGCCCCAATCTAATGCGATACCCGACGCTTCGGGCATATCCACGCCGAGGCGGGACGCTGCGATTTGATACGCTAAGGTTATTGCACCCGCCCCAAAAAAGTCAACGCCTTTCTTTAAATCGCTAGTCACCATTATCTTGTCAAGATACGAGCAACTTAAAAATCCTTGCTTAGGCATTGTCCGGCTCCTTTACGTTTGAAGCCGCTTCTACTAGCGCAGCCTTATCGGTTTCGCTTAGGCTGTATGTTTTGGTGATCCCCGCAATAGTTGTTGCGCCGCTCGCTAAGGCATTGACCGCAACGCTCCAGCGCGCGTGTTCGGGCGTTAACGCTTCTTTAGTGGCGGTCGGCTCTTTCGGTGCAATTGGCCTGATGCGTAGGCATTCAAAGTCATCACCATCTTTATTCTCGATTTTTATGTAGACCTGAATTAGTTTGCCCAACCACTGCTCGATTTGTGGCGTGCCGTAAATTTTAGTAATACTTTTGCAGTTCGTGGCGTTAAGTATCATTTTCTTCGTCTTGTCGTCACTAAAGTGCGCAACGGTGCATTCGTCTTGCTTACCTCGTTCGCCCGTAACCATTTCGCGGGTTATTGATTTGATGCGAAGGATAGGCTCTTGACCAGTATCTAAGGCATACGCGCCTAAGTAGTCAGGGTTGTTCAGTTTTTTCCAGTGTGTCATTGTGTATCGGTTTAGGTTGTTGTTGTGTATGCAAATATAGTTGAATCTTTTTTATAAATATGTTTTTTTTATAAAATATTAATACTTAGCTTTGAAGCACAAACTAGGACAACATGAAATTACAACTAAGCAAAAAGGAGCAGCAATCTATATGGATAGAGCGGCTACGTATCAAGCAGGTCGACATAGCCGCTAAGGCAGGCGTGAACCAACCCGATGTGTCTGCGTACTTCAAAGCCGACGCGTCGAAGCACACCGAGCGGCAAGACCGGATTGGCGAGTCGATTGACGTGCTGATTAAGGAAAGAGCGAATTAAGTATAAATAATATGGTACTCAGTGAAATTGAAATGCAAATAATAGAAGATGCTTTAAATCATTATTGGCATTATGTAGTAGATATGCTAGAAAAAACAGATTTAGGGGATATTGAAAGGCGAAATTTAGAACTTACCAAAAAAAGGCTTGATTCTACTGTTTATCGATTTAGATAGACTTAAAATTAAATAAAAAAAACACTATGGTAAACGAACTACCGAATATTAAAGATACTTATAAAAGCCGTATAAGTGTTGTTCATTGTAAGAAGTCACCTTATGACATTTACATTGGCCGGCCTAGCAAATGGGGAAATCCATTTACTCATATACAGGACGGAAAAACATTGGCAAAATATATTGTAAGCAGTAGAGAAGATTCAATAAAAGCATATAAGGAGTGGATTACCGAAGGAGATGGCAAACATTTACTCACCGATTTGAGTGAATTAGAAAACAAAGTTATTGGTTGTTGGTGTAAACCAAAGCCTTGTCATGGCGATGTCCTTTTGGAATTATTTTATTCTCAAACCAAAGCGATATGAAAAAGATGATAATTACTTGGGAAGACGCGCTAACGGCGTGGAGAGAGCATGGCGTTCAAGCCGTGCCTAGCAGAATGCTTGAAGTGCTTATAAAGGAGGCGCAGGATAGGCTAGAGGTGATTTATGCAGAGAGAATGGCGCGGCAATTAATTTTAAGAATTAACGACGCGCTTGCTGAATCAACAATTCAATCAATGAATATTACCGATTTTGAAAACGACGTAGAGCAATTGCTATTATGGCACGAATACAACAAGCCAAACGACAGCACCGAAGATGAAGCACCCGACCCAGCCGACATGGCCGACCACGCTAATGACGTAGCGGGCGATAGGTAGCGGAACTTAACAAACCATTTAACCAAAACAAACCAATGAAATACGAAATAAGAATACACGACAAGCTTGTCGCTACGGTGCATCAAGAGTCCTACCTAATCGACATTATCAAAGCGACCGGCGCGAAGATTAACGACGTGGTGGAAATAAGCCTACAAGCCGCAGCGGTTCAAGCCGAGCCGAATCCTATCGACCCTAACCACTTATACCCTCATATGCAGTACGGGTTGCCGAAGTATTACGCGGTGCTGTTTGAAAGTGGCAAATTTAATGAGTCAAGAACCGAGGCGGTAAAGAGGTATAATAAAATACACACTACCAATTATAGTGGTTCTTGTAAATTTTATGGATTTGATGGTAAAGCTGATTATTGGAGTGATGTTTCTCGATTCGACCAACCCGTTACTGTTTTTACAGTTAGGCAGTTCTTAACCATTACCGACAAGCATTTTAACCACACACAAAAATGAGTAAGCCGAAACAAACCAACGCGCCTAAGCCCGCCAAAGGGTGGTCAGACCGCAAC
>Ga0209491_10001745_pt1 | contig 40977 bp, 15 predicted proteins | sample BON02_FD_187213 | JGI IMG/M metagenome (GOLD analysis project Ga0209491, IMG submission 187213) | Freshwater microbial communities from Lake Bonney liftoff mats and glacier meltwater in Antarctica - BON-02 (SPAdes) (version 2) | ecosystem: Environmental > Aquatic > Freshwater > Ice > Glacier... | reverse complement strand
ATGCAATTCATCTGGTTGCCCGAACCATCTGTATTTTCTGGCCAACGGGATTTGCTCCACACACCAAATAATTTGATCATCACTGATTATGTCAGCCACGTAACTTCCGATTGTGCGTATTTCGCCGTGATTCTCAAAGGTACAGTGGATTGTTGGTGTCGTCATCTTTTTGCCTGTGTTTACTTCTTTGGTTATATAGTACGAGCTGTCATAACCCGAGGCAAACGCACATCGAGATACGTTGGTATGTTCGTCGCATCAGATGACATGAAAATTACAAAATGTTGTCGAGAAACACATTGCCATCGCGAATAACACGCACAGAGATGTCTGTTACAAAACAGTGTGTGTAGTGTGCAATCGCGTGTGATATGACCAGTATCATGCCTGTAAACCCCCATGTATACAACGCGCAAAATGCTTGAAGTTTGACGTTTTTCCCCACAAAGGTGCATGATTGTGCCTTGTCAGTTTGTTGTTCGTTTTGCTGGTCGCCACATCTCTCTTCCCTTGCTTGCACAACATTTTGGGAAAAGGTGGTGGGCTGGTTCTCCAGTTGGTATACAATTACAAATGCCAACAGTTCAACTGTACCGTATATAAACATGATCTCTCAATGCAATGTGTGTGCAGTTCAGTTGTATCTAATTTGTCACGTGATATGCACCATCTGCAATATCAAAGTGCGTGCATGAGAGCAGGCTTAAATGTGCTAATCGTGATGTCACTTTTATCCACTAGCACCGCTGTGTGCCCCGGCACCAGCACAGAGGTCACTCGCCATCAGGTGAATATGCCAGGCTTTGTTGCCAAGTATAGGGACGATGGGCCGCAAATTTATCGCTATGCCGGCAGCACATCTTGGGGAGCGGCATTTTACAGTCGAAACAACGCAGCGAGCAGAAGACCTAAATACATTTACCAAACTGGTGGTTTTCATTATCTCTCAGCATCTACCCCATTCCAGACCAACTGGAATGACTATTTTGTGAAATGGCGAACTAGCAGTTTCTATAGCTTGCCCAACGCCTTTTATTGGTGGATCCCTAAGAACATACCTGTGACAGGAGGTGGACCTTCGCCTACAATTACAGCATATACAACATGTGAGTGCCCCTCTGCTTTCGAAATATCTGCCACCGGATGTACTTCCTGTCCTTCTGGTAAAAACAAAGGTACAATCTCAGACGCCCAGTGCGATCAATGTCCCTCGAATATACGGATGCTCGACAGCATGCTCTGCGCACAGTGTGACGGCCATCTCTATCAAAAGACCAACAATGCTGTTTCTTATTGCTTGACGTGTCCATTTGGCACATACTCCGAGACGGCAAGTGTGGACAAATTCTGCGCTGTATGCCCTGCTGGCACCTATGCCAGAGAACCAGGGCCAAACACGCCGGATACGTGTGTGCCGTGCCCTCGGGGGACATTCTCGAACGTATTGGGAGCGTTGAGTGCAGACACTTGTATCCAGTGTGAAGCGGGAACGTCATCAGATGTGTTGGCCGCCACAGATAGTTTTGGTTGCAGTGTATGTCCCGCCGGCAAATTTTCAGCGGTGGCTGGTCAGAACACATGTGTATCATGCCGTGCTGGCACATATTCAGAATTTCCCAAAGTCAGCACCTGCAGCATGTGTCCGGCGGGAAAGGCGTCCGAAACGGTGGGCGCCACAGATATTTCTGTTTGCAATATATGTCCCGCCGGAAAATACACGGCAATGGCAGGTCCGAACACATGTGTGTCATGCCGTGCGGGGACGTACTCGGAAATATCGAGAGCATTGAGTGCAGACACTTGTACCAATTGTGCAGCGGGAAAGGCGTCGGATACAGTGGCCGCCACAGATATTTCGTTTTGCAACATATGTCTCCCCGGCAAATTCTCAGCAGTGTCTGGTGAGAACACATGTGCGTCATGCCGCGCTGGCACATACTCACAGTTTTCGCAGGCCAGCACCTGCAGCATGTGTCCGGCGGGAAAGGCGTCAGATACGTTGGCTGCCGCTGATATTTCGGTTTGCAACATATGTGCCGCCGGGAAATTCTCAACAGGGCCTGGTCAAACTACGTGTGTGTCGTGCCGCGCTGGCACATACTCAGAGTTGGCAGGAGCGGGAAGTATAAACACTTGCAGCATGTGTCAGGCTGGAAAGGCGTCAGATACGTTGGCTGCCGCTGATATTTCGGTTTGCAACACATGTGTTGCCGGAAAATTCTCAGCAGGGCCTGGTCAAACCACATGCGTGTCATGCCGCGCTGGCACATATTCAGAATTCGCAGGAGCGGGAAGTATAAACACTTGCAGCATGTGTCGAGCGGGAAAGGCGTCAGATACGTTGGCTGCCGCTGATATTTCGGTTTGCAACAAATGTCCCTCTGGCAAATTTTCCGCAGGGCACGGTCAAACCACGTGTGTGTCATGCCGCTCTGGCACATACTCACAGTTTGCAGAAGCGCGAAGTATAAACGCTTGTATCATGTGTCCAGCGGGAAAGGCGTCAAATACAATGGCTGCCACTGATATTTCGTTATGCAACAGATGTTCCCCGGGCAAATTTTCAGCAGGGCCTGGTCAAACCACATGTGTGCCATGCCGCGCTGGCACATTTTCACAGCTTGCAGGAGCGCAAAGTATAAACGCTTGTGATATGTGTCCAGCGGGAAAGGCGTCAGATACAGTGGCAGCCACAAACAGTTGGTCTTGTAACATGTGTCCCGCCGGCAAATACTCAACAGCGTCGGGTCAGACCACATGTGTGTCATGCCCTGCGGGGACCCACTCGAACACACTGGAAGCGGTAAGTGTAGGTACTTGTATCAAGTGTGCAGTGGGAACATCGTCAGTTGCGTTGGCCGCCACAGATATTTCGTTTTGCAACATATGTCTCCCCGGCAAATACTCAACAGTGTCGGGTCGGACCACATGTGCGTCATGCCGCGCTGGCACATACTCACAGTTTTCCCAGGCCAGCATCTGTAGCATGTGTCCAGCGGGAAAGGCGTCTGATACTGTGGCAGCGGCAGACAGTTCAACTTGTAACATATGTATTGCTGGCAAATACACGAATATGGCAGGTCCGACCACATGTGTGTCATGCCGCGCTGGCACATACTCACAGTTTACAGAAGCGAGAAGTATAAACGCTTGTAGCGTGTGTCCGTCGGGAAAGGCGTCTGATACAGTGGCAGCGGCAGACAGTTCGACTTGTAACATATGTGCCGCCGGCAAATACACGGAAATGACAGGTTCGACCACATGTGTGTCATGCCGCGCTGGCACATACTCGGAGTTTGCAGAAGCGAGAAGTATAAACGCTTGTAGCATGTGTCCGTCGGGAAAGGCGTCTGATACAGTGGCAGCGGCAGACAGTTCGACTTGTAACATATGTATTGCTGGCAAATACACGAAAATGACAGGTTCGACCACATGTGTGTCATGTCGCGCTGGTACATATTCGGAGTTTGCAGAAGCGGGAAGTATAAACGCTTGTAGCACGTGTCCAGCGGGAAAGGCGTCTGATGCAGTGGCAGCGGCAGACAGTTCGACTTGTAACATATGTGCCGCCGGCAAATACACGGAAATGACAGGTTCGACCACATGTGTGTCATGTCGCGCTGGCACATACTCGGAGTTTGCAGAAGCGGGAAGTATAAACACTTGTAGCGTGTGTCCAGCGGGAAAGGCGTCAGATACAGTAGCAGCCGCAAACAGTTTGACTTGTAACATATGTGCCGCCGGCAAATACATGGAAATGGCAGGTTCGACCACATGTGTATCATGCCGCGCTGGCACATACTCAGAGTTTCCCCAGGCCAGCACCTGTAGCATATGCCCAGCAGGAAAGGCGTCAGATACAGTGGCAGCGGCAGACAGTTCGACTTGTAACATATGTCCCGCCGGCAAATACACAGAAATGGCAGGTTCGACCACATGTGTGTCGTGCCGCGCTGGCACATACTCAGAGTTTGCAGAAGCGGCAAGTATAAACACCTGTAGCATTTGTCCAGCGGGAAAGTCGTCCGATACAGTGGCAGCGGCAGACAGTTCGACTTGTAACATATGTGCCGCCGGCAAATACACGGAAAATGCAGGTTCGACCATGTGTGTATCATGCCGCGCTGGCACATACTCAGAGTTTTCCCAGGCCAGCAACTGTAGCATGTGTCCGTCGGGAAAGGCGTCAAATACAGTGGCAGCGGCAGACAGTTCGACTTGTAACATATGTATTGCTGGCAAATACACGGAAATGACAGGACCGACCACATGTGTGTCGTGCCGCGCTGGCACATACTCAGAATTCGCAGGAGCGGGAAGTATAGGTACTTGTAGCATGTGTCCGTCGGGAAAGGCATCAGATACAGTGGCAGCCGCAAACAGTTCGACTTGTAACATATGTCCCGCCGGCAAATACACGGAAATGGCAGGTCCGACCACATGTGTATCATGCCGCGCTGGCACATACTCAGAGTTTGCAGGAGCGGAAAGTATAAACACTTGTAGCATTTGTCCAGCGGGAAAGGCGTCAGATACAGTGGCAGCCGCAAACAGTTCGACTTGTAACATATGTCCCGCCGGCAAATACACGGAAATGGCAGGAACAACCACATGTGTGTCATGTCGCGCTGGCACATACTCAGAATTCGCAGGAGCGGTAAGTGTAGGTACTTGTAGCATGTGTCAGGCGGGAAAGGCGTCAGATACAGTGGCAGCCGCAGACAGTTCGACTTGTGACATATGTCCCGCCGGCAAATACACGGAAATGGCAGGTCCGACCACATGTGCGTCATGCCGCGCTGGCACATACTCACAGTTTGCAGGAGCGGGAAGTATAAACACTTGTCGCATTTGTCCAGCGGGCACGACGTCAGGTACAGTGGCAGCCGCGTATTGTAACGTATGTGCCCCCGGCAAATTCTCAGCGTTGTCAGGTCGGACCGAATGTTTGCCATGCCCTTCGGGGACCTACTCGGACACATTGGGAGCGGTAAGTTTAGGTACTTGTATCAAGTGTGTAGTGGGAACATCGTCATTTGCGTTGGCCGCCACAGATATTTCGACTTGTGACATATGTCCCGCTGGCAAATACTCAGCAGTATCGGGTGAGAACAAATGTGTGTCATGCCGCGCTGGCACATATTCAGAGTTTTCCCAATCCAGCACGTGTAACATGTGTCCGGCGGGAAAGGCGTCATATACAGTAGCGGCCGCAAACAGTTCGACTTGTAACATATGTCCCGCCGGCAAATACACGAATATGGCAGGTGCGACCACATGTGTGTCATGCCGCGCTGGCACATATTCAGAGTTCACAGAAGCGGTAAGCATAAATACTTGTATCGAGTGTGCAGTGGGAACATCGTCATTTGCGTTGGCCGCCACAGATATTTCGAGTTGCAACATATGTCCCGCCGGCAAATTCTCAGCAGTATCGGGTGAGAACACATGTGCGTTATGCCGCGCTGGCACATATTCAGAGTTTTCCCAGGCCAGCACCTGTAGCATGTGTCCGGCAGGAAAGGCGTCCGAAACGGTGGCCGCCACAGATATTTCGGTTTGCAATATATGTGCCGCCGGTAAATACACGGAAATGGAAGGTCCGACCACATGTGTGTCATGCCGCGCTGGCACATATTCAGAGTTCGCAGAAGCGGTAAACATAAATACTTGTAGCACGTGTCCAGCGGGAAAGGCGTCAGATACCGTGGCCGCCATAGACATTTTGTCTTGTAAAACATGTCCTGTTGGCAGATTCTCAGCAGGTCCAGGTCGGAGCCAATGTGAGCTGTGCCCGCGAGGCACGTACGCAATGTTTCCAGAAACCATCACTTGCAGCCAGTGTCCCATGGGAACGTGGTCCGATACATTGACATCCACCGATATTTATAATTGCATCCAGTGTCCCGCCGGCAAATTCTCAGGAACGCTGGGTCGCTCAAATTTGGCAAATTGTAACACATGCGGTTCGGGTAAGATGTCGATTGCGGGTTCTTCTTCTTGCACAGATTGTCCACAAGGCACGAGAAGGGATGCTGATCTCGGTGCATGTGTTCCCTATCTGCAAAATTACGTGGTCAGAGTGACAGATCACTACCGCACCATCTTCAGGTCAGGGGGAACACCTGCTGTGACTACATTGAAATTGGCAGAAACAAGTGCGCGTGTCAAATCGCAGCTGATGTACGATTCTGCGACGCGCGAGGAATTATTGTGGCATCATCTCAGTGTGCAGACAACGGGATCATGCCAGGATCTGGTGCCATTGCTACGAAACGTGCCGGATATGCAGGACCAGTATGAAGTGCTCGTCCGTCTTCTTATGCATGACGGCCCTTGCGCGCCTGGATTCATCGGCTACGACTTACTACAGGACCCTGGAGATGCAGATGTGACAGACAGCGAGTGTGTGATGATAGCATCTACAGCACAAGACACAGGCCGCGATGCGCTGTTAGTGCTGACACGACGATTTATGGGGCGCGACGCAACAAATCAGTTCGAACATTATGACTATTCTGCGCAATATCTTACTCCCACGCTGGTGCGACATATTTTCGGGAATTCACCACAGACACACACACAAGTGAGCTTTTGCAATGTGCGAAATGTCGAGCATGCACCAGCTGCTGTCGGTGATGTCCTGTCGCATGTGGCACTGTGGACCATGCCTCAAAACTTCTCCACACCCACTCCGCACATTTTGGCAGCACAGCTTGTGCAGAGTGGACCATGTCCTCCCTAACACACCAAATCTCAAGTGTTCTGCCATACAAAGTCAGGACTGTGCACACGATATCAGAGTGTTCCAAGCACTATGCGCGTACTTTACATAAGTATTTCGAGGATGCATAATACCGCTTAAGGTATGAGAAATCGACAAAAAGATTGACGTATGATCATATTAACTGCTAGCGCTGCACCAAATCCCGCTGCAGCCAGACCAACTTTCCCCAAGATGTTGTGCGTTGATAAGGTACGAGACATGTCTCCACGAGGTGCACCTGACTTGGTCGTTTTATTAAATAAATCATTACAATGTAAATTCCATCAAATGTATGCTCTCAACCCGTCTCACGCCCGCATTTTGTGTTGATATCGTCAAAAAATGAGTTCATGTTGCATAGTGATATTGCTGTTGCTGTTGGTGGAAATATTGATAGGGATCAAAGTATACTGGCATAGCCATTGGGTTGAACCCGGACGATGGGATGTACATAGCCGCAGGGTCGTCTTGGAGCACTCCAGTGTAGTTTTGCTGCGTGCTTGTGTCGAGCATTGTCCGGAATCTGCACTGCTGCACGACGGAATACAAGCAGACACATGCAGCCAAAGTGCCAAACACGACGCCGACAATGGTGTAATGTGATAATGAGGACGTGCTGGTGCGCTGAAGATGCGCGTCCTGTTCCACATGTGATGCTCCTACCGGCTGCGGGTTCACAGCAGTACCAGGCCGCGGGCTCACATGCAAAACGGAGCTGGCAAGTGCACAAATGTCGTCTTGTTTGGTGACATTGTTCCGTTGCGACGGTGAACACATGCTGATTTGTTTGCCAAGAGATGCGCTGATTACGTGCAAGTCATAGTACCCTTTCAACGCCAATTCGTCGACGTTTATGAATGAGCTATTGGATGTCACCGCCACGTAGGTGATGTGCACTGTCTGCACCTGCAGCAAGCGGCGTGCCGTTTTAGACGCACACTTGGACTTGTACTGAGCTCTCGCGACGGATGTGATGACAATGTCAGCGATAGCACTCGAGGAAGCATTCATGACGTGCATGCGGATCTCCGGGGCTATTTGCTGCATAAAGCTGGACTCATCCAAGCAGAACATATCAAATCCCAGTTCCTTTTGTATAACCAGCATATGGCAGGTGACAACAGACCGACTCTGCGGCTTTTGCGCACATACAACTGCGGTGACTCGCTCGTTGCTGTCGATTGAGGTAATTTCGCGGTTCATGGCCATGTTTTGGTTGCTCTTTCCGGGGCCGAGAGGGGCTTGCCTCGATGTTGATGGCGACGCAGAATCCAATGACAGCAAAAACCTGCGAGCCTCTGCACTGACAGTCGGCGGGGGGGGTGTATGCAGCTCGGACGCTGGCACCACTGTCCTTCTGTGCGTGGGTCGGGTTTCAAACGCTCCGTGGTGTCGACGTGCATGTCGTTTGCGGCCGTGCTCAGCGAGTGCGTTGACGCGCGGAGGTGGCGTCGTGTTGTTCCGTTGACGCGCGGAGGTGGCATCGTGACGTAGCAGTCGGCGATCCGGGGCGGTGTTGGCACATCGGCGATGTGGGGTTGTAAAGACGGTTGTGTTTATAGACTCGCTGTGGGGAAACAAAAACACCGGGCTCTGTGACCCGAACGCTGATGAGACTGTGTATCCCTTGAATTCGGTTTCATCGGAATATTCGCTGTCCTGGACATCTGTGGTGTGCAATTTGAAGGTGAGCATGACTGAATCGACATCTGGCAAGTACAGATACATGTAATACCACCATGTAGAGTCAACCGAAGACTGCCACCGACATGGCATAATGTGGCTCTGGCATGTGCCGTTGACACACGACGCGCAGAAGTCAAAATCAGACACACGGCGATCGCCAAACAGTGCTGCCGTCATTCGGAAATGCAGCGAATTTGTCTGTGTGCTATTTTCATACTGGATCGCCCCCGCATCCAGCTTGATGCATCCATCCAAAACATCGGCAGGTATCTTGTGTGGAATGAGGGCCGCAATGCTGGTGCCCTCGAAAAACGTGAGCGGGTGGTGGCCGTCGGGATTCGGAAAGTCGTGCGCATAGTCGTCTGTGTAGGAGTGTGCGTAATGTTCCGCAAAGACTGCCTCGTCACAATTGTACAACCTGCATGCCATCGACTCCCCAACCCAAAACGTGGTGTACAGCCAGTATTGTGGCGGATGCTCGGATGGAGGATCTACAGGGAGTGGTATCTGTGGCCTCCACTTGATTGTCCCCCGGGCGTTTTCATATTCGCCCGACGACGGACAGTGTTCCGCACAGAGGCCCACCCCATCAACGCCGCCAAACAGCAGGTCACCTGCTTCCCACATGTGTGCGTCGTTTGGTACATTGTAGTTGTTTGCGAATTCCTGTACAGTCGATGCCGCTCGCACATGCTGCACCTGCCAGTCGTAGATGTTGCTATCTGCGTCCGTAGAGACACACGGTTGAAGTCCGCACATCCGCAACGTGGAAGAGAAAAGAACAAGCAGCCATCCTCGTGTTTTCACATAGACTCTGTCAAATATTGACACTGCTCCGGGTCCTGTCTCGACTGTGGCTGAGCAAGGGTATGTGTTTTTGTCTTGGTCTGGACTCCATATCTCGTTTACGTCGTCCTGCAGCTTCTGACACGGCGGGGCCATGGTGCGCCATAACTCGGACAGAACACCTCCTGCCCCCGATGATGCAGCGTTTCCGCCCTCGACGAAGGCGATGCGCGTCTTGGTCGCGTTGGTCTCTCCAAGCGCAATAACGCGGGCGTGGGTACGGATGAAGTTGCAGCAGTCCGGCTCAGTCTGGTCAGGGTTCATAGTTTGTCCCAGTGGCACAACAATGCCATCAAGGATGTGTGCGTTCTTCTTGTTCACAGAGAGAAAGTTGTCAGGGTCCATCTGCGGGGCACATATATCATACTGCCCTGGCAAGGACGGCATCGTGGCGTCCATTCCAGCCATACTTGGATCCGAGGCAAAATACACAATGGGAAGTGCCCTTGTTGTGTTCTGTGTCATTTTGCCAATCGACAGCACGTCTCCTGTTGCCAGCGCTTCGTCATCCAGTTCTGTAATAAAAGCATGATCTGGTAACTTTACACTGCCTTGTCCAATCTCTGTCTGTGGGATCACCCTCACAATCGTTTCCACATGCTGCTGCCCGTCCGAGCCTAGTGTGTATGTTTTGGCAATGATTCCACAAACACAATCGGCCAGCAGTGTGTACGGTACGCCTTCTTGTGGGATGGCACACGCGATGTCTGGACGCAACACAGTGTTTTCACCCTGCGTGAGATACGGTAGATTATTATACTGTGGGTGGCACACAAACAACGGAAATCCTCTGCTGTCGACATCTCTGCGACTGCCATAGGCGATTTTTTGCGTAAATTCATCCGCGCCTCTCTTGTTTGTAATGAGATCAGCAATGGAGTTCACCTCTACCTGGTAGGCTGACTTGAAATCGACAGACAGCTCCAGATCGGCAGCTGTCACTGCGTATCTGGTCATGACGTCGCCCAGCGTATACATGCATGGCAGTGATTGTTCGGTCTTGAGGTTTTTCGACAGGTCGCACCGCACATACCCTGCCTTCAAGGCCGCGTTATCAATGCCTGGGAATGTCAGCTGCCCTAGTTTGCAGGGCGCGTTCTTGGGATGTGTGACGGTGTTGCCGCCCAGCGGGGCCTGCGCAGAAATGCCAGCATCATTGATGCCAGAGAAAACCCAGCACACGGGTGGGTCTGGCAGGAAGCCGCCCTGCGAAACCCACAGATTGTTACTGGCAAAGGCTGTGTAGAAAACGCCGGCAAGACTGGGTGTTTTTTTGAGCACAACGCTTTTGTCACTAGTCGCGATCAGCGTGTCGGGGCCGTGGGTGTATCGGTCTGACAGCGCGACGGATGTGCTCATGTGCTTTGGTGGGTACGGAATGGGATTCTGCGTCATGGACCCGCATCGAATCCAGTCCCAGTCGGTGCTACCGTTGCTGGTATCAAGCTTTTTGGAAGACACAAAGACAGCCATGTGGATGGGCGTGCCCGAGTCGTAATTGTGGTACATTTCCTCGCGTCTGTCGTTACGGAACGGGCGGCTCGAATCACTGGGATAGCGCACGTTAATGCCAATGTGCGGGGTCAAGTGAATTGTAAGATCCTTGTTCCACTCTTCTCCTGGAAACAACCGCTGCACAAAACCCGCCCCGCCAGAACCATAGTAACTCTCCTGAGTCTGCAATTCGAGTGTCTTCCACCTGTTCTGCGCCGTCGTGCGCTTCGTATGTAGCACCGGAATGACTTGGTTTTCAGACCTGTATGCGATAAAATTGCCAGCACATTCCGCCGACAAAACAGAAGAGCAAACGTGGGGGTCTTCAATGTATGATACGTCCTTGTATAGCACAGCAACATTGCTGAGTTCTGCAAACCGGTTGACAACCACTGGATGCGTGCTTATGGACTGCACAAACTCGCCACCTTCCTCCAGACGGGCCACAGAGACATCATTTTGGAAAAAAGACGACTGTTGTACTGGGCGTGGTCTGGCAGCAAAAATGTGGTCGCTGTGGCGTATTTGTTCGCCATTATCTGGCCGTAAAATGTGTGTGAATCGTTCTGGTAATATGCTGTCTGACACTACCTGCGTGCGCACAAGAGATCTCACCACCGCTGGCAGTGCGGAACCCCACGGGTCTGTGATACCGCGCTCACTGTCGCATGCACACAGCGTGTTTACACCCTCATACTGCACTGTAATCTCACAGAACAAGTCGCTGTGAACACTGAGATCGGACGACTCTGACGCGTCCACCGGAATAATCGCAACAGGCTTCGAGACGTTGGCATTCACGTAATAAAAGTACAGTGTCAGTGTCTTGAATTGTCCAAATGATGCGGGCACCAGGATTGTGGTGGTGCGCTCTTCCTCGTTCACTGTAACAAAGTTGCTGTTCGCCCCTGTCCATCGGTCTTTGGTCTCAGCCTGGTTGGCAATGTGTACAGGGTTGTCGGCATAGATGGCATCCGACCAGTCAATCACAGTTGCCACGCCTTGTTGCAAAATAATGGGTGTTGGCATCGCAAAGTCGATAATGCCGTCGGCCACGAGCGCCCGATAGCCACTCTTGTATTGTGTGGGGGTGCCCAGCTTATAACGCGAGTGGCGCGAGTCATACGCAGCGGTGAGTGTTGTCATATTATGATGACATTCGAAGAAACTAATGTTGATAGATGCCGCCGAAACCCCTCGAAAAGCCCGTTCTAAGACCAGGCCAGGTCCTGTCATGTTGGACCGCTGCTCCGAACATTTGCACATCTTGTGACCCGCGTGCCACACATCCACCGACTTCGGCAAGTCCCCGTCGGTCTGCAGTACAGGCAGCGCCGATGCGTCGACAGTCTGCACTTTGTGACAACATCCAACGCAATAGTGCGAGCAGATCACTGGCGCGACCAACACGCACGGGGGGCTTTCGGGGTATTCTCCGAGCACGATTCGCACGTAGCGCGCGCGCACTGGGCCATCTTCGAAAAACATTTCGACGCTGGAATTGTTGGCACTCAGTGTCGAGAGGTCCATGTCCCTGAATCGGACAGGATTCGAGTTGTATACTAGTGGCAATATGTCGTAGTACACGCGCACGCTGCCAAAGCGCGACGAAGCAGACACATACGAAAACACAAATCCACTCACGGGTCTGATGGTCTTCAGGTCCATTTCAACCGAAAACGGCGCAAGACCGCGGAACTTGCGGTGTGAGAAAAGCCCCACGTCGTACAAAAAGCACAACCCTTCTCCACCAAACCACGGTTCCTGTGAAAGTGCGCCTGGAACTTGGTCGCCTGACCACGACCAAGTGCTGTCGGTATCAAAGTGCCACCTCTGGCGGTTCACCTCGACCTGCGCGATAGGAATTTCATGGCGAAGATTACATTGCTCGCCACCCACGTTACACATTGGAAATTTGATGAAAATATAGCGTCCCAGGACGCTCGGAATATCGAGCTGAATGAAAATGTTTCGGCCAAGCCACGGGATGTATGCAGGTTTCTGCCATGCGGGAATATTTTGGGCCGGTGTATCAGCTGCTGCAGCTGCATCACCAGCAGCAGACGTCTGTGCAGTGGACAGAAGAATGATTTCGTCGTCTGGAAGCATACGCTGGTATAGTCGAAATTCGTCCAACTGGCCTTCATAGCACGTATACGACAAAGTGGCCACACTCGGACAGAATAGTGTCACCCCCCTGTTCATGTGCGATGACAAGACGAGCGAGTCCAAGTTGACCAACCCCCGCACGCTGTAGGTGTCGCCGTCGTCCGCTTGTTGGTTGTCTTGCATAACGAGGCATGCTCCGTTCAAGCACATCTTCGCTGTCTGGGACGCTGTGGACACGGAGAGTAGGCAATGATTCCATGCACCCACGGCAACCGTGGCCGCGGAGGGGCTGTAGATCAGATCGGCGAGTGAGTCTCGGCTGGTGGCCCAGAGACCCGGCTGGTTGTTGACTGTGAGGAAGGCGGTGACCACACTCGGACGGTGCCAGTTCTGTTCGAAACGAAGAAACGACGCGCCATTGTCAGTGGACATTTCGAAGATGACGTATTTTTTCTGGCCAAGTGGGTGCGCCATGCCAATGAACCAAAACGACACAGCCAAGTCGCTGCCAGGCTTCAGTGTGACCGCGCCCAGCGCCAAGTAGTGCGCGTCGGCTAGCAAAAGACTGCCCCACAGCGGGGGCCCGTGCACGCTAGGGACAGGAAGTATGGGTGTTTTGTACAAGACATGCATCATCTCCGGCTCCGGGCTGTTTGTGGCAACATTCTGCTGCATAAGACGCGCATCCGCCATGTAGTTCGAGCTGTCTTTGCCAATCAACGTCGGGTCGTCGAATCGCAGCCACATGAGAAGATCAGAGTCGACGCTGGCGAGCTGGGGCTCACAGTCGTGGCAGTGCTGCAGCTGGTGCTCATCACCTGGCTGGTAGCTCGCGTACACAGGGTTGGCGTTGAGCAGCTGCTCGTCGCCAATCTGAATTTCATAGTGTTTGATGGCATCCCACAGTGTTTCTCCAGCCACACCCTCAGCCGTATTTTGATGGTCAAATTCGATCTTGACTTCGCGAACAAGCTCGGAAAACTGCAAGTCCAGACGGACCCATGCTGCTATGTTCTCGGCACCGGCTGGCAAACGTGTCAGTTGCAGTGTCTCGATTGGCACGATTTCGGTGTTTTCGACGACCACGATGGCCGGAATGGGCACATTAGAACACTGCTCGTGGAATGTCTCGTCAAACCAGGGCGACTGTGGGTTGGCATGGAATCGTGCATCCAACCCATGGCATTCGCAACAGTATCCAGCGTACTCCCAGTCGCACAGACGATGGTCGTTGATGAGCTGCTCAGAGACGTCCCAGCATGTCTTGTTGTCGACTGCGTGCCGCCACTCGCTGCCGTCAACAGCTCGACGCTGGTAGCATGGAACGTCTTTCCAGGGGCTGTCTGGGTTGAAAACTTGACGCACAGCTGTGGCGTCCGACTGTGAAGCCGCATCAACCCCATTCTCGCCCCATCCGAAACAGCCACAGTCCAGACCAGATTGCAGTCGCCCGTTTGGCGAATCTTTCCCTCTACTCCCCACACATTCGTTAAAGAAAACGTCGCTGTCTTGCGCTGGAGTTTGTGCGTTCAGCTGCTCCTGCAAGCCCCACAGACTATCAGGCAGCATCGTTTCGGTCTTGTACGCGAGCTTGCCGGCCGTACACAAACACATTGAAAAACGTGATGTGCTGCATTCGAAGCAGGCCGTGGCCCCTGATATCAACTTGATGGTGTCGTATGGACAAGCAACACACGAGCCGTCGTTTGTCGTTGAATAGCCCGGGTCGCATAGACATTCAGTACCCAAAGTGTTGCGGGCAAACGAGTTGGAATTGGCTGGGCACGTCTGACACGGCTGTGAGCCATTTGTGCTTTTGTAAGTTGCAGGCCCGCACAACATACAATTTGGGGCAGTATTGTCGTCGCTGTCCGTGTCATCCGTCGTACCCGCGTTGCAAATACAGGCACTCGGGACAATGCTCTGTGCAGGCGAGTTGGAATGGACTGGACATATATCACATGTCTCGTTTCCAATGTTTGCTTTGTATGTGCCTGTACGACACCACGCACAGCTTCTAGGGCCCGTGGAAAAGCTGGTGTAGTCCAGTACCAGTTTCAAGTAATCAGTTTCACCGTAGAATTCCTCAATGTTTGTGCCTGGCAACTCGACATCGACATCAAATGCCAGTGTACCAGACCCTGCGCTCGTTGTTTTCCAAGTTGTCGGGAAGAACCGTGTCTCTGCTGTGTATTCGTTGGAAACGGTAAAATGAAGAAATGTTTGCTCGCGCGTAACCGTCAAGGTATGCCAGCGACCCCAATCGGAGTCGTCAAAGTCATAAATGTCCATCGGAATTGCATTGTTTGCATCCCAGACCAGTTGGTTTGTAATTGGTATGAGCCATATACCCCATCCAGCAGTGAATTCCTGATTCCTCCAGTCACTCGCCAAGGACTGCCACCTGGTCGGTTGCCATTCGGGGTACTTTTGCGGCTTGAATCGTATCATCATACTCCACTTGTTGCTCTGCTGCAAACTGGGGAATCCAGCGAAACTGCCGGGTGCGTATGTTTCAAAGTCAAACACGGTCTCCAGTGTTGAACCAGTCCTACACGAGCATGTTGTCGAAGCCAGCGGTAGATGCGAGACGGAATTTATGGGACAATCATCGCACTCTATTGGCCCGGTGCTCGTTTTGTAGGTGTCTATTGCACAAGCAATGCAAGGGGCTGTCACTTCCCCGTAATACCCAGCATTGCATGCGCAGTGCAAGCTTGCTGAAGCCGAGTACGAGTTGACAATGCACAGTACGCACGCGGCTTCTCCTGGAAATGCTTTGTATGTCCCGGCAGCGCACGCTGAACAAGAAGCGCCGCCGTCGAGCCCAAAGTATCCAGAGTTGCAAGTACAGCTGTCGATGGACTCGCTTGCCACATGAGAATATGAATTTGATATGCAATTCGTACACGCAGCACTCCCGATTGTATTCTTAAACTTTCCTTTCGCGCACGCTTCGCACGGTCCACCAAACGGACCTGTGAACCCAGGGATGCAATCGCATTTTGGTGCGCCTGGAGCTGAGACTGAATGTGCGGGACAAACAGAACAAATAGCAATGCCTTCTTCGATTTTGAATGTGTTTTCCTCACAAAGTGTACATACGCCGCCATCAGGACCGGTGGCACCAGGATTGCACGTGCAAATAACGCTTGCGACGCTTGAATTCGAGTTCACCGGGCAGTCAGCGCACTCTGCAGAGCCAGTGATACCTTTGAACTTTCCAGGGAGACATGTTGTGCAATCGAACCATGCACGTGACTCGTATTGGAGATCAAACCACAATCCTGGTGCAATCACACCTGTGTCGGACCCAAAATTGTCACCCTCCCACACCCTCAGTACCTGGCCAGGGTCGTAAAATGCAGATCCCTGAACGTGGCTGTTCCCGCCGGCGTGTGCAAACACTATACCATCAAGGGCGGCAAAGACACCGCCCTTTGCAAATCTGTTCGAAATCGATATTGTAATCACATTAAATCTTTCTGGCAGGTCGTACGTGAATCCGGCCTGTACGTTCAGACCCCCGTGACCAAACCCATTGTGGGTGTCCATACCGCCACCGTTTTGTATGCGTGCTCCAATACTTGCAGCAAACGCCTTGAATTGGCCGTCTGAATCTTCAGGAGGATTGTCTGGAAATTGGATTCTTTCTGGCAGTATTACATCTGTTCTCAATACATATCCGGGCCCATAATAACCAACTACGCATATGCAGCTCGTGTTGTCAGCGGATGACAGTGTATTTTCGCCACATGTTTCACATGCTTCTGATCCCGAAGTAGTCTTGTACATTCCCAAGGCACATGACACGCAATTGCCGCCGTGTGGTCCCTCGAAGCCAGCGTTGCAAGAGCAATTCGTACGCACATTGCTTGCAGTGGGTGCATTAGAGTTCAATGGGCATTCTTGACAGACATTGCTTGCAGCCCCTACTGCAGTCGAGTATTCATCTACCAAACAGTGCGTGCACGCTGTCATTCCTGATGCATTCGCATACTTGCCTGCCACACAAAGTGTGCACACTTTGTTGCTGACACCCGACGAGCCAGCGTTACAACTGCAATCTGTTTGCTCGTCGCTCGCCTCGGGTGAATTAGAGATGTTTGGGCATGATTGACATGTAGAAATAAAAATGGCCCCGACTGTCGTTGAATACTGACCAGCTGTGCAATTGCTGCAAGAAGTCATCGCTGGATCACTTGCGTATTTGCCCCCCGCGCATTTTTCGCATACATTGTTGTTGACACCAGATGAACCTGCGTTGCAAGTGCAGTCGGTTTGCCTGCCGCTCGCCACTGGTGCGTCGGAGTTTTCGGGACATGCTTGACACACATTCGATGTCGCACTGACTTCCTCTGAATATTGTCCCACCAGGCAGCTGCTGCACGTGGCATTGCCACTCGCAACCTTGTACTTGCCGGGTACACATGCAATGCAGGTACCACCGTCGGGACCAGTGTAACCTGGATGGCACACACAGTCGCGCACTACCGCACTGCCAGGTAGACTTTGTGAATGGTCAGGGCATAATGTACATGCCTTTTCGCCGCTCTCGGAAAACGTATCTGCTGGACATTGCAGGCAGTTGTCCTCAGAAAGCGAAGCATTCACGGTGGAAAAAAAACCAGCGCCACATGGCGAGCATTGCGTACTGTTCAGCTCCGAATTGAAGTACCCAGGAGAACACGCGTGACACGTATTGTCGTAAATCTCGCTCTGTGTGCCCCGTTCTTCTTCTGTGCGATGCGCATACCCAAGCTTACACCGGCAGTCTCGTGGTGTTGCCGCGTCGGTGCGAGTGCCAGGCACTGTCCGTGAATTCACGTCACATGCTGTCGCCACACCACCAGTGCAAAAGTGCATGACCAGACAAGGGTGGCATATCTTTGAACCGCTGGGCTTGTATTTCCCGTCCTGGCATGTTTTGCACTCAGTGGAGCCCGCTATTGACACCTGTGTAGCACTACACATTGAGCACGTCGATCGCGACACCGCCGCAGGGACGTTGGAAAAGGTATCGACTGCACATAAATCGCATTGTGCGTTTCCCTCTGGCTTCTCAGCATATGTCCCAGGAAGACACTCTATACAATCTGATTGCAATGTGCGTGCGTCGTTGTGTTGAGTAGACGTACCAAGTGCACAAGCTGCACAGGAAGTAGCACCATTCGCCCCCAAGGTGCCCGAAAACGTACCTACTACGCAGTTTATACAGACACTGGCGGTGGTTGCACCAAGAGTGACCGAGTATGTACCGGCAAAGCAGTTCTGGCAAGGTGCAGTCCCTCTTCCGTCCTTGTGCGTGCCAATTACACATAGATCACAGCCACCACCGTCTGGCCCAGTAGAACCAATATTGCAAATACAGTCTGTGCGTTGGTTGCTGCCTTCGGGTGAATTTGAGTTTATCCCACATTGTTGGCACGTATTCGAGGTAGAACCTTCGACTGTTGAATACTTGCCGGACACACAGATAGTGCAAGCAGCAATGCCTGTCGCTATTTTATATTTGCCGGTTTCACACAATGCGCATACACCACCATCAGGACCCGTTGCACCAGCGTTGCACGTGCAATCCGTTTGTTCATCACTTGCAACGGGAGCATCTGAATATACGCCACATTGTTGGCATTCATTTGATACAGCGCCGACTTTCGTGGAATAATGTCCTGCTGTGCATTTTGTGCACAAAGCGTCGCCTGTTGCAATCTTGTATTTACCAGCAATACACTCTGAACATGTGCCACCGTCGGGCCCAGTTGATCCAGCGTTGCATGTGCAGTCAGTTTTTTCATTGCTTGCTTCTGGTGCGTTCGAGCGTTCGGCACATGCTTGGCATTCATCGGTAATGGCACCAATGAACGTGGAATATTTGCCTTCCATACACTTTGTACATTCGTCATCACCAGTCTCAATCTTGAACGTTCCAGCAACACACTCTGTACAAAGTCCACCATCCATGCCTGTCGAGCCAGCGTTGCAAATGCAGTCTCTTTGTTCGTCACTTCCTGCTGGTGCGTTGGAGTTGACTGTGCATTCTTGGCATACATCGGACGTGGCACCCACGACTGTGGAATAATGCCCTGTATTACAAATTGAACACATCGCATCACCAGTTTCTATCTTGAATTTTCCGGCTATACACAATGTGCACGTGCCCCCGTTGGGTCCAGTCGCGCCAGCGTTGCAAGTGCAATCGATTATTTCATCGCTTGCTTCTGGTGCGTTAGAGTTCACTGTGCAACTTTGGCATACATTGGACATGGCACCCACAGCCGTGGAATAGTACCCTGCACTACAAAGTGAACAAAGCGCATCGCCCGTTTCTACTTTAAACTTTCCAGCCTCACAATGTGTGCAAGTGCCTCCATTCGGGCCAGTCGCACCAGCGTTGCAGACGCAATCACTTTGTTCGTCGCTTGCTACTGGAGCGTTCGAGTTGACTGTGCATTCTTGACATACATCAAATGCAGAACCCACAGCCGTAGAATAGTACCCTGCACTACAGCTTGAACACGGCGCATCGCCAGTTACAATCTTGAATTTTCCAGCGATACACTGTGTGCAAATGCCCCCATTGGGCCCTGTGAGGCCAGCGTTGCAGATACAATCTGTTTGTTCATTACTGGCTTCGGGTGCGTTGGAGTTTGGCATGCATTCTTGGCATGCGTTATATGTGGCACCAATTGAAGTAGAATACTGGCCTGCGGTGCATTTTGTGCAGAAAGCGTCTCCCGTTGTAATCTTGTATTTGCCAGCGACACACTCAGAACATACTCCACCATTCGGTCCAGTTGATCCAGCGTTGCAGATGCAGTCAGTTTCTTCGTCACTTGCTTCTGGAGCGTTCGAGCGTGGTGTACATGATTGACAAACATCTGCCGTGGCACCAACAGATGTGGAATATTGGCCTACCGCACAGTTTGTGCATTCGTCATCGCCTGTGACTATCTTGAACGTTCCAGCAGCACACTCAAAACACAGGTCACCGTCCATGCCTGTCGATCCAGCGTTGCAAATGCAATCAGTTCGTTCGTCACTTCCTGGTGGAGCATTCGAGTTGACGGTGCATTCTTGACATACATCAAAAGCAGAACCCACAGCCGTAGAATAGTACCCTACATTACAGTTTGAACACGGCGCATCACCAGTTGCGATTTTGAATTTGCCAGCAATACACAGTGTGCAAATGCCCCCATTGGGCCCTGTGAGGCCAGCGTTGCAGATGCAATCTGTTTGTTCATCACTGGCTTCAGGTGCGTTGGTGTTCGCCGTGCATTCCTGGCATGTGTTGTACGTGGCACCAATTGAGGTAGAATACTGACCTGCAGCACAGTTTGTGCACAATGCGTCACCCGTTGCGATCTTATATTTACCAGCCACACACTCTGAGCACACGCCGCCGTCTATTCCGGTGGATCCAGCGTTGCAAATGCAGTCAGTTTGTTCATCACTGGCTTCTGGTGCGTCAGAGTTTGCAGTGCAGGCAATGCAGACATCTGACGCAGCACCCACCAATGTGGAGTATTGACCCACACTGCACATTGAACACGGCGCATCGCCAGGTTCGATCTTGAACTTTCCAGCCACACATTGCGTACAGCTTCCTCCATTGAGACCGGTAAATCCAGGATTGCACTGGCAGTTTGTGTTGCTGGTGCTGCCCTTGGACGAATTGGAATTTGCTGGGCATGCGTCACACGCTGTAGAGCCTGTAGTGTTTTTGTACGTTCCGGGTATACACATTGTGCAAATACCTCCATCAGCCCCCACGAAGCCAGTGTTACATGTACAATGAAACTGCTCGGTGCTTGCCGCAGGTGCATTGGAATCGCTTGGACACAGACTGCACGCCGCCTCACCTGGCTCTGTCTTGTATTTTCCCTCAGCACACACGTCACATGTACCACCGTCAACACCAGTATAACCCGCGTTACAAATACAATTATGCAATTGGCCACTCCTGGCCGGGGCTTGTGCATCGTCCGGACACAGGGTGCACTCACTTTCACCGCTCTCTGAAAATGTATTGACAGGACATTCTGCACAATTGTCTATAGAAAGCGACGCGTGCGCGGTGGAAAAATAGCCAGCACCACACGGCGAACATTGTGTGCTGTTCAACTCCGAATTGAAATACCCAGGAGAGCACGCGTGACATGCGTTGTCGAAAATAGTGCTGTTGCTACCTCGTTCGAGTTCAGTGCGGTGCGCATAGCCAGGCTTACATCGGCAATCACGAGCAGAAGCCGCATCTGTGCGGTTGGCAGGCACAGTGATTGAATTCTCATTACACTCGATTGCCACTCCGTCTTCACAAAAATGCATGACCAGACAAATCTCACAGCTCTTGGCATGCATGGGCTTGTAGCGGCCGTGTTGGCATACTGTGCACGTGCTCGAACTCTCCAGCGAAACCTCTGTGTTGCCACAAGGAATGCATGTTGAATTTGACGTGGCTCCTACAAACGCTGAAAACGTGTCTGCTGAGCAGTTGTTGCACAATGCATCTCCTGACAGAACCTTGTACTTGCCGGCCTCACATAGCACACACACCCCGCCGTCCGGTCCCGTGAAACCTGCATTACACACGCATTGCATGATATGAGCGCTGCCCTCTGGTGCACTAGCGTTTCCCGGGCAAACCCCACACGCGACTGATCCTGCAGTATCCTTATATTTCCCAGCAACACATTGAGTGCAAATTCCACCATCAGCACCCGTGAAACCTGCATTGCAAATACAATCGGTATGTTGATTGCTGGATGCTGGCGAGTTGGAATTTGCTAGACACCCTTGGCAAACGTCAGATGTGGCACCAATGGACGTGGAATATTGGCCTGTCGAACAGCTGGTGCATTCGTCGTCACCAGGCATTATCTTGAACTTTCCAGCCACACACTCTATGCAGAGTTCACCGTCCATGCCTGTCGACCCAGCATTGCAAATGCAGTCTGTTTGTTCGTCACTCCCTGCTGGTGCGTTGGAGTTGACTGTGCATTCTTGGCATACATTGGATGTGGTGGCACCCACAGCCGTGGAATAGTGTCCTACAATACAATTTGAACACATCGCATCACCAGTCGCTATCTTGAACTGTCCAGCTACACACTCTATGCAGAGTTCACCGTCCATGCCTGTCGACCCAGCGTTGCAAATGCAGTCTGTTTGTTCGTCACTCCCTGCTGGTGCGTTGGAGTTGACTGTGCATTCTTGGCATACATTGGATGTGGTGGCACCCACAGCCGTGGAATAGTGTCCTACAATACAATTTGAACACATCGCATCACCAGTCGCTATCTTGAACTTTCCAGCTACACATTGCGTACAAACACCCCCATTCTGGCCCGTGTGTCCAGCGTTGCAAGTGCAGTCACTTTGTTCGTCACTTGCTTCAGGGGCATTGGAGTTCTCCGAACACTCCTGGCATACATTGGATGTGGCTCCAATGGATGAGGAATACTGACCTGAAGTGCAGGTTGTGCATGCAGCATCGCCAGTATCAACCTTGTATTTGCCCGCAATACACTCGGAACATATACCACCATCAGACCCAGTTGACCCAGCGTTGCAAATACAGTCCGTGCGCTCATCACTAGCTGCTGGCGCGTCAGAGTTTGCCGTGCATTCCAAGCATGCATCTGACGTGGCGCCCACCGTTGCGGAATAGTGTCCTGCACCACAGTCTGAACAAGGCTCGTCACCAGTTGCAATCTTGAACTTTCCAGCCACACATTGCGTGCAAGTACCTCCGTTGGGACCCGTAAAGCCAGCGTTGCACTGGCATGCTGTGATCGTGGTGCTACCCTCAGATGAGCTTGAGTTTGACGGACAGACAACACACGCTGCGGAGCCTGTAGCGTTTTTGTATGTTCCTGCCAAACATTTTGTGCAATCACCTCCATCAGGGCCCGCGGATCCAGCGTTACAGATGCAGTCAATCTTCTCATTGCTTGCCGCTGGTGCATGTGAGTTTGCTGGACACATGGTGCAGGCCGCCTCCCCAGGCTCGTTCTTGTACTTTCCGTTACCACACGCATTGCAAGTACTGTCATCCGCACCAGAATAACCTACGTTACACTGACAATGCCCTACTTCTCCGCTCCCGGCTGGGGCTTGCGCGTTATCTGGACATTGTGTGCACTTGCTATGCCCACTCCCCGAGAAGGTATGCACGGGGCATTCTTGGCAATTGTCAATTGATAAGGACGCATTCACAGTAGAAAAATAGCCAGAGGCACACGCCGAACATTGTGTGCTATTGAACTCAGAATTGTAGTACCCAGGAGTGCATGCGTGACAATTATTGTCGAAAATGATGCTGTCTGTGCCACGTTCTTCTTCGGTGCGGTGCGCATAGCCAGGCTTGCATTGGCAGTCGCGCGCAGAACCCGCGTCGGTGCGGTTGGCAGGCAGGGTGGTTGAATGCTCGTTACACCTAACAGCGCGACCGCTGGCACAAAAATGCTCGACGAGGCAAATCTCGCATGTCTGGGAATCGGTGGGCTTGTACAGACCATTTTGGCATGTGGTGCACGTGCTCGAGCCGCTCACTGAAACTTGCCAGTCTTCACAAGATTTGCATGATGAATTTGATGTGGCTCCTACTGTGGCCGAAAACGTGTCTGCTGAGCAATTCTCGCACGCCGCAACTCCTGGCACAATCTTGTACTTGCCCGCCACGCACCGTGTGCACGGTCCGCCATCGAATCCCGACGACCCAGGCTGGCAAATGCAGTCCGTCTCATTGTCACTCGCCTCGAACGAGTCCGAGTTTGACGGACAGACCTTGCATACATCTGAGGAATTGGCACCCACCACTGTGGAATATTGACCAGCAGAGCACTTGTCACAGTCATCTTGTCCTGCCACCATACTGTAAGTTCCTGCCCCACATAGTGTACACGCAGTATATCCCAACACATTCTTATGTTTTCCCGGCACACATAGTGTACATAGTCCGCTTTCTGGGCCGGAAGAGCCCTTGCCACACGTGCATTCGGTTGCATTCGAGCTTGCCTCGGGTGAGCTAAAGTTCATTGGACAGGTCGCACACGCCGCCGAGCCTGCCACATCCTTGAATTTCCCAGAGACGCATGCTGTGCATGTCCCAGAATCTACACCGGTATAGCCAGTGTCACAAACACAGCGGTCGAACGTTGATGTGTTGAAGGGTGATGACGAGTGCGTGGGACATTTACTGCAGTCTTCTGCTCCAGAAGGGCGGTGATAACCTAATTCACAGTGGTGTTGTGCTGTTGTCAAGTCTAATTGAATCAACACAAAAGTAAATATGACAACAGCAGGAGCAATTTTTTTAATGACTTTGTTCAGCATTGCACTACACGTTGTCTACTTTAGCGTTTTGTCCATATGCAATCATATGTTCATTTATATACTATCGAGTATAAATACCCCGAGTCTATGACCAGGAAGCACACACACACACACCATTGGATCGCAATAGGCTGATTTTGAAAGTCGAATTCGCGAAATCATAAGAGAGCAGACAATGCCTTTCATTCCAGATTTTTTGGTCAGGAGCGACACACTACTCGGTGAGATCTGTGCTGCAAAGGTGTGTGGGTTCGGCGTTGAGAATTTTTGAGGCTGGGTCCATAGTGCTACGCGCGAGAGTAGAACTAAGGATATCATGGACGTATGTATAGTGCAGTTTTTAATGGCCACAGAAACATTTCAGATTTGTGGAAAGCCATCACAGCTCGGAAAGCTGCCACATCTACCCAATAGCATTTATTCTGTCCTCGCCCAGTCCACGTACGACGCATACGTTTCCCGTGTCGTTATGTCTCGGAAATACGTCACACGCCGCATCAACCCAGCGATCCTGTGCGTAATATAGCAGGGCAGCCGCTCGTCCATGCTCGCGTTGCTGCGAGGTGCATTTGTACTGAATCTATCCCATTCCGCGGAACGATCGCAGGGGGGCGAGTTACTCTGCACCAACAGGAACAATGCGTCATCTGTCAACCCATCTACCACTGCCGCATTTGATCGTGAAACAGACACAGGTGCTGTGTGCCCTGTTGCGATATTGTGCGACATTCTTTCTATGACAATGTTCGCGAGTTGCATGTATTGTAGAGGTGCGTGGGTGACAATTTGCGTATTACTGGTCTGGGCGGGTGTTGCAGTTCTCTTCCGGACATCCAGATACGTTTTTGAGCGCGAAGACAGTGTTTTGCCGCCGCGTCGCTCCGCCATGCTGTCTTCAATGATGGTGTAAATGCCCGGGAATTGCAGGAAAATCTGCATACTTGGATACCCGATGATGTAATTGCCATCAACTGGCCCCCGCAAAGGGTCGGGGACAAGAATTGTGATGTTGACAGAAGTGGAGGGCGTTGCAGGCAGTGGCGTGTGTGTAAAAACGTCACCCACCAACAGCGATTCAACCGTGTTTCGTTCTCTTGTAATACCACTATTGGGACTGAGCTTCATCTCTGTCATCGACTGGACGTGGAACCCAGAAGTGTCTGTATCAGCCGACACCTTTGCCACATTTTGTGCCGTCCGCATATCTGCGGCCCGATTGTGGCCATTTTCCGACTTGAAGAACGCAAGTATTGTGCTGTCAATAAAATCCACGCCAAGCTCGGCGGGGTGCAAGAAAATAAAGTTGTCGCGCATAGCTTGCCGAGTTTTGCACGGCACAATGCTCTGCAACCGATTCATGGTAGGCGTAGCCAGAAAAGAAGCCCAATTGATGTTGGATGAACAGAGCGGTAGAGTTGCAAAGTATAGCGCCACAGGCCGGGTGTAGTGCAACATACCCGTCCCGTGCAGTCCAACGATTGCGACTTTTAGAAGACGCAGGTCAACCGCAGCGGCATCCACAGCCTGTCTTCGTTTCTGTGTCCAGTCTGGTGTCACGTCAGCGTGCATCTGTGCATAATTTCTTCCCCTAGTGCTTTGCAGGTAAATTTGTGTGGGTGGACCCGCAATATTGCGGCCTGTTTTGTGTTTTGCAACCAGACCCTTTACTGGCAATTCTTGGCATTGTGGGCCACCGGTGGACACGCACGCGACAATGTCGGTGTGCTTCGAACCCACAAGGCCAATTCCTGTGCCATTTGCGACCACCACGTTGTCTTTGTTGCATTCTTTCGTCTGCAGCTCCAGCTGGCACGTGAGATCCACGTTGAGCTCCTGTTTGAAGTGCATCGCCGTGTTAGTGGGTCTCAGTGCATGGTGCGTCATATGTGTTTTTTGTGTATTGTATGGTGTGGAGTCAAGCTCTGGGATTAGTATTATGAGTCCTCACCTTGCAACAGTAGTTGTTTTCGTAGGTCTCAGTGCATGGTGCGTCTATGTGTTTTTTGTGTATTGTATGGTGTGGAGTCAAGCTCTGGGATTAGTATTATGAGTCCTCACCTTGCAACAGTAGTTGATTTCGTAGGTCTCAGTGCATGGTGCGTCATATGTGTTTTTTGTGTATTGTATGGTATGAAGTCAAGCTCTGGGATTAGTATTATGAGTCCTCACCTTGCAACAGTAGTTGATTTCGTAGGTCTCAGTGTATGCGTCGTAAACGTATGGCAGAATCTGCGTTTTCTCGGTCCAGTTTTGTATGTTGGGGGCGTACAGGTTGCTGTATGTTGTTGTGGTTGTTTCTGCGCCCGCAACGCTTGTGTCTGGACCAGTACACTGTATGCTATGCGGATCGGTAGGGTGACATGTATGTCCCGAGTAGGTTCGGTCGAGTGTAGGAATCTGTATTTGCTCCTCGACGGTGCGTGGGATGCTGTTCATTGCCACAAAGCCCAGCATGTTTCTGTAGAGAGGGAGGGAGGTGTAGGTTGTCATTGGGATTTGGTATGTAAAGCGTGTGCCTGGCAGAAAATCAATTGAGTTGTCCCATGCCATTGTGCGCTTGGCTGTGAGATGCAGAGGAATATTGCGATATATGGCAGCCTCGTTGCAGTTGTGGGTCTGACACGCCGCAGATTCCCCGCTCGTAAAAAATGTGTACAGATAAAAACTTCCACTGCCATTCGGCGGTTGCGTCCGCAGGAAGGGCACCCATTCCATAGTACTGTCGTACATGTTTGCTCGGTGTGGGTTTTTATTTTGGAATCTACAATCGGGCAGCCAGTCGTATTCATAGAAACACGATTCGCAACACTTGTTGCCATTTAGACGGACAATGCTGCCATCCAGCACGTTTGGGTTCACATAGTTTTGCTCGGTGGGGTTGTCGGGATCCGGCTCGTGTCGGCAAAACGCATAGGCGCTGGAATTGGAGGAAGTCTTGCGCCCGCAGATTATCCACTGCCAGTCGATTGAGTCGATTCTGGTGTCAAGACGCCGGGAGGAGATGAAATTGACCATGTATACGTCGTTGCCGACGTCTTGCTTCGAGAGATCCGTGTTGGCGATGCGCAGACGCAACGTAATTGTCAAAACAATGCCACGAATCCACCGCATGCCGCTCAGGATCTGCTCAACAAAGCCTGGCGGGGATGGCCCCATGTATCCAGGGCGAGGGAACAGTGAAATGTGCTTGACCCGTTCCTTGTAGTCGACACGGTCAATATTGTCGACAAAAAAGTCAACTCCAATCGCTGGGGTCACCACAACATGCAGCCGGTTGGTGGCATCGAGGGGCCCATGGAACGACAGGATCTGGGCGTTGGTGGTGGTGTTCATATTTATCGACCGCAATCGGTTGGGCTGCGTGCCAAAATTCACAGGACTTGCTGCGTACACGTTCCAGTAAATGCCACTGCCACAATCAAGCGAGACGCCAGCAGTTGATGCTAGCACACACAGCATCGTCTGGTCTTGGTCGACAGCCCGCGGTACACTCCATCCAGGCTGCACGGCCGTGTGGAAATAAACGAGGCCAAGAATGGGTGTGTACACATGCACCAGACGTTCAAGCTCGCCGATTGAGAGTGGGAGCACGCATTTTTCGAGGCCTATCGACCCGCTGCGCGACTCAAAGCCGTCGCCACACGGCGTACAGCCCAAGTCGTTCGAATTTGTGTCCTTGTATGTGTTGGGCGGGCAGATCATACACTTGCTGTCGACTGCAGCGGATGTCTTGTAGTAGCCCTTGACGCACAGACAGTCTGCAAGTGTGCTGCGCAAATATCCAGCAACCGAGTTGGGCGGGCAGTGTGTGCACACGCCGCCACGCAAGTATGCCTTGGCCTCTGCGTGCTGCAGACTGTCTGCTAGACGATATGTGTTGATGTGGCACATTCTGCAGCCAAGTCTGCTACTGACCCAGTGTGCTGTATTGCAGCTTGGGAATAGTGTGCGACCTGACTCGTCGACATCCCACACGAGCGGCGGCAGCACAGCACTGCTCGTAAAGTCAAAGTGTGAAGAACTCGAACCGTGTTCCAATCGGAAGTTGCGAATCTGAGGGTTGATTTTGAACACGCTGGGTTGCATGTCATCACTGGACGCATGTAGCGGGTGCAATGTCTGAGTGTACATATCATAGATGTTCTGGTGTTCGAGACGCAGCGGCCATGTGTATTTGTGTGTGTATAACTTCTTCCCCATGTGCACTCTGGGAGATGCTTTGCATTCACAACATTGCGAGGCTGCCTCTGCTCCGATGCTCTCCCACGCCCGCATGAAGGCATCTTCATCTGTGTGTGCGCCCATGCGCGGTGGAGGCGCACACAAGTCCCACCACATCCAGCCATGTTGGCGGGCGCGTGCCACTTCTACCACGTTTTCCCGCGGCACCATGTTCCAGTCGGTGTCTTTCATGGGCCCGCGCATGTGCATGGCATTCGAAGTATGCATATCTGCGTCCGCGAGGTCCTCAAACGTGCCGTCGCCATTCAAGAGGCGGACGCGACGGGCTTGGCAGCTGACGAAGCCCACCATTTTGCGCCCGTTATAAGACCCCAGGTCGATACCGAGGCGATCTGTGACTTCAGTCTCCCAATACTCGTCATTATAACAGCGCAAGCGACTTCTGGCCGGCTTGATAGTTTTCTGCGCGTCGAAAATGCGTGTTGCGTATACATAGAACTGAATCTTTCGCGCGAGGGCTGTGTTGACAGCCAGGAGAACCAAGCGTGTTGTCAAGCTGTCTTGTTTTTGAATTGCATTTGCAAACACGGCGGTCTGTGCCATCGCGTCGTTTTCGTTGGCTATGGCAAACCCTACGATGACATTGAACTCGGAGCTGCTCTCGAGCATCCATGGTTCTTCTGTGTCGAGCAGGCTCCGGCGTCGGGGCACATCTGTGCTGACTTGCACGATGCTGCTGACGTCTATAAAGACATTGACGGCGTCGAGGTCGGCACCTTGCGCATATGCAGTGGCAATGACGACTTGATAGTCGATGATCTGTTGTCGTGTCAGCGGCAGAGCACTTGGCACAGTGAGCTCTACGGTGGCCTCAAACTCCTGGCCGAAATTTGTGTCGAGCGACACCAGGATGGTGGTAATCATGTGCTGTGCCAGATCCAGCACTGTGTCGTCACGGTCAGTTTCTGCGTCGAGTTCCGTCTGTCGCCAGGGGATCGTCGGTGCAATCAGAAAACCGCTGCGGTAACGCGAATTGAGGCTGTATTTTTCGTTCATCAATTTGCTGTGGTTGTAGCCCAGTTCATTAGCGTACTCACTGCCACCCAGCTGAAGCTGTGCCCAGAGTCCGGCGCGCATGTTCGCCAAGTGCACATCCTCGCGACCTGCCGTACTTTTCACGTCAGTCAATTCGCTTCGCTGGCTGCTGAGACTTGTGATGGAGTTTGTCTCAAACTCAAGCGCGCGTTCTCTGATCTCTCGTCTGGCATTGCAGCCAAACAGGCCTCGCTTTGCATGCAGAGGGCAGTACGCGAGCAGCTCAGGAGTTGGCTGCAACTGCATGACCGTCCTGGAATTTGCATCGTCTGCGAGCATATTTGTGGTGGTAAATGCCCGTCCCTCGGCGATGAGCTGTTCGACGAGCACTTTTTTATGCTCGTTAAGAAAGTGCAGACTGATTATGTCCTCGACTGCCAGCGTATACTTCTTGGCAAAGTCTTTCTCAAAGAGTTCCGCGTCGCCTTTGAACAGCACAGTCATGACGTTGGAAGCCTTCGAAGAGATGTTGCGCTCGAGCACTGCAGGACCTGCTCGCCTTGTCCGTTTGTTTGTGATGTCCATGTTCTTGACAACCGAACTTTCATACGACGACTCGTTGCCAGCCATACCCAGAAACATGTCGATCTCCATGACGTCCACCATGCTCGAAGATAGCTGTTTTGTCTCTGTGCATCGTCGCAAAATATTGGCGGATTTGAGCTCTGTCTGTGTCTGTAGGGTTGTCATGAGTTTTTTGCCCTCCTGGTCGTACACCACCAGCATGAAATCAACAAAGAGAAACGTCTTCAGGAATGTGTTTCCGGTCAGAATGTCGTTCTCGTCCCATGCACTGTCCGGAAGTGGCAGTGTAAACTGTACGTGACCTCCAGCCCCCACTGCAAGCGGGCCCGCCGCAGCGCAAATTGGGTCCTGTATGGCGCACCAGGCTTGTTGCCTGTTGAGCTCGTCGATGGCTACCTTGCCAGCGCCCTCGTATATGTCGACGCATGGGTATGTGCCCGACTGGCTCGATGTCTTGGTAAACCCTGTGCTCACGATGAGGGATGTGGGGGGGATTATGCTCTTGACATCTCCCCCCGTGACAGTATTTGGCACAATCACTTGGATGGTGGCGAATTTTGTAGTGGCATTGGACGCCTCGTGTAGGACTTCGCTTAGTGACACAGAGATATCGCTGACAAACCCTCCTCCCAAATCTGTCGAAGTTGTTGGTGTTGTGAAAACATATGAGTTGGTAATGTCAGTCAGTAGCTCCAACTGCGTCGTGGTGGCAGCTATGCGGTCGCTGCTGGTGGTTTTGATGTGTGCGATACCCACGAAAAAATTCAGACGTATCCCCCCCTGTATTCGCGTGATAATGGCACTGTGCTGCTCTATGTCCTCGACTGCCAAAAAGAGTTTGACGTCTTTGTAACCGCGGGTTGTTGCAGAGTCGAGCGAAGAAAACGACCTTGACATGCGCTCAAACGACCCGACCACGAAATCCAGTCGCCCATCCAAGAGTTCTGCTGAAGTGTTGCGTGGAGGCGAGTCAAGGTTGCGACATGCCTCCTGCTTGTCTATTTCTCGGCGCACGTCCAAGGCATTGTCGTCCAGGAAATGGCCAAACCCCGCGACAGTCGTATATTGCTCTCGGAAACGATCGAGACAGCACACATTGTTCTCTCGTAGCTGTTGATTTCCACCGGACCCCATTGCAAAGCAAGGAAAGTCGTCGGCACTGAACGATCCCAATGTGACACCACTTCCTACTGTCTTTGTATGTGAAACGTACACAATGTCAACGGTATTTGCCACCACATTGTCGAACCTGTTGCGCGCACAGCAACTGTGTCAGTACACAAACAAATATCTCAAAACATTGCATATTGACACGATAAACACGCAAGACATGGTAGGTTTCCAAAATGGCAAGGATAGTGGCTACAAGTGGGGCAAGATCCCAATAGATCTCTTCATCAAGATTGTGCAGGCGTGTTGTGTGTACCCACACGGTGTGATAAGGTTACTAGGGGGGACATATAATGAAAAAGCCTGGCTTGCATGCATGCATGTTGATGTGCACATAAACACCACACCAATATACCGAATCCTGACATCGAAGCCGGCGTTGACAACGTTGTATTCAGCCGACATGATACGAGAACCCGAGGCCTTGAGAGAAAGCGGGGCTGTATTTCCGCCCGATGAAAGAAGTCGTATCTTTGCGTCCGGCCAGTGGGCACATGAGCCACCCTGTAGACACTCTTGGTCTTGAACACATGTTTGTTCCCTGTCATTGGAACATTGTTGTGCCGAATGCAGCAGGTGCTTATTACTGGGCGTGAAAATTTCCGAGAACACTGCATACTGGTGCAACAGCGCACCACTCGTGAAAAGAGCAACATCGATGTGCTCGCTCGGTATGCGTAAAATTATACGCCACATAGAACGTCCCACAAATTCGTCTGACGTCATTGTTGGCTCGACGAGCTCAAGTGGGTAATCCAACACACCTTCCAGTACCAACGCCAGACTGCTCTTGTCCTCTTTGATGTAATTCAGTTCGAACAATTTTTCAATAAGCACGTTTCTGGCCTGTAATATGTTTGCTTTGTCGACTGTGTCGAAATTGACGTCAGATGTTCGAATCCCTCCAGTTACATTGACAACCAATTCCACACCACTCTTGACACACCCTGTCCCTGAGGCGGCAGACACGAAAAAGTTTTCATCGCAACGACACGAGTAACCAATACCGTGTTCTGGTTCGAGACAATATGCATTGGAGTCGCACGTGGTAAGTCCGCGAATGCACTCGTTCACTGGTGTTGGCGCACAGTCGTGTAAGAACTCGTATCCTGGGGGCGGAATGAACGTTTCATGGCAGAAACGCGTACAATAATACCCCGACGGTGGCAGCACCATGTCAGTGGTTCCATCTGCGTACACAGCCGCCCACAGTTCAGGTTGCCACATGCTGCCGTACTGACAGATATCGCCTCGTCCACATGTTTCCTCTTTCGCCAGCACCGTTAAATTCCATCCATGTGTTTGTGATGGTGCATTGGCGACCATATTGCCCAAGGCATTGTTATCGCCGCGACGCACACTGCTGTAGCACATGTATCCTTCTTCCAAAGTACAAGATGCCGAGCAACCATCCTGTGCAACGATGTTGCCGTCGTCACATGTTTCGTCGGACTGTACAATATTGTCTCCACACGTCGCTATGTGGTCGGTGTTTGATACATACTGGGTTTGCACCATTTGTATGCGGATACACAACACACAAAAAACGCAAACCCGCGTCACTGTACACACTGGCATGTTATGCACTCTTTCAGTGGTACGACGGCGTCGTATTGTATGTTACCTCGCTCTTATATATGTCGCACCATAGCAGTAAAAATTGCAACAACAATGCCGAGCGGGACACTGCCTTTCTGTACGCGCAAAGCATCTCAAGCTTATATTCTTTATTACAGCACCCGACCAAACAACACAACATTTTTCAGCCCAAGACCCCTACGTTCCCCCCTTGCCCCACATTCCAGAAAGAAAACCCGCCTATGTATCTAGTGACATTCAGTTGTTAGTGACTAGTCACTGCCTTCTACATGCGCGATCTCTCCTTCAACAAATACTTGAGGGCACACTTCAGACTTTTCTTACTGCCAGCCACAGCAAAGAAAGCGTCAGCGACGTTCTGCTCGTGGTGGATTTGGCTGCATTGGTCCGCACAGCACTCGAACACAGTCTGTTGGATCTTCATCTTTTTCATCTTTTCCACGCGCGTTTTACTGTCATATATGGTCCACCGCAGCACCAGTTTCTTGAAACCCTTGTCCTCGCTGTAGCCTTTCTTCATGTACAAACCGAGGCTGCACTTGTCCACCTTCCCAACCTTCTTCTCAAAGTGCTCTGTCTTCGCCCCTGCATCGTGGTGCGACGGAGCTTTGGCAGCAGCAGCAGCAGCGGCGGCGGCGGCGGCGGAGTTTGACCCGAGTTTGTCGTTATCAAGAATGTCCTGCGCGTCAGCCACAGCATCGATGAAGGCCATTTCGAGCAGGAAATCTCGACCATTGTCGTCGATTTCTTCCCGAGGACGCACTCGGCTCTTTTTGTCCAGTGTGGGGATGCGAAGTATGAACTTGCGTGTCCGCTTCCAATTCCGCTTCACAGGGCCTTTCCTTGTCCGAAATGGCATGTCGTTGTAAGGGGGTGAAAACTTGAGTCGTGCCATGCCGATGCGAGGGTGAATGTTCGCAATAATATAGGAATCAAATCCCAATCAACAATATTTCTTTAATAACAGAATAATGCCCGATTTAGCACTTTGGGTCGTTCGCCTGGCATGATGCTGCCTGACATTACACACTGGCGTTGGCTTGTAACCATATCGCACACACAGGGGCATATTGCGCGTCGCACGCCCAGGGCTTGCTCATCGTGTAATGTATAATCCGCACAGTGTCGATATGTTTGTTCCAGTAGACACGATCTTGCGTGTAAATCGCCAGATTGGCGTTATATTCAAATGGTAATTTCGTCCACGTGTCGCGGTACAGAGCGTTGAGGAAGCCCTGCTCAGCCATGGTGGTTTGGAAAGTAACCAGGCCGAATTTCTGTAATCGCAACAGGCGCATATACTCACGATGGTTTGGGCGCACCACAACAACACCCATGTTAAAGCCCGAGAGCCAATGGCTTGATTCATAATCGCGCCCCGCTGCCATGAAGGATTCATTGAGCGGAATTTCAAAGATTCCGTCGATATCTCGCACAACCAGTGTGTCAGCATCGAGGTAGAGCACTGTTTTATACACCACCATTCCCCACAGATGCAGTTTTGTGAACTGATCGCGGAAACGAATAAAAGTCGACGCCTCGTCGGTAGGCGTGATACGAAGCACAGTGCACCTTTTCCAGCCAACAGCCTGCAGCCGCGCCCAGCTGCTCGCCGACAGTGGTTTCGAGCTCAATTCCATCACGACAAGATCAAGCGGCCCGCGTGTGTGTGACAAAATCGACACACCCAGTTTCTCCGCACCTCGCACATAAGCATCTCCGTCCGTCAGCATCGTCCACACTGACGTCTCAAACTCGGCACGGAAATCTGCATTCAGGCAGGGAGTTTCGATGATTCCTGGCACAGGAGTGGATGCCGGCAGCGCCTGCGTGAAAGTAGACGGCCGATGCACCCGAGTATTTGACAGTGTTCCATGTGGCTTCCACAGCGATATCACATTGTGTGTGTGCAGGGCATATTGTAGCCCAAACCACTTGTCCCGCTGTATATGGTACGGTGTCACAAACTCGCACAGGTTGTTGCGCACGCACGTGAACTGCAAGAGCGGCTGGTCGTCGCCGATAAAAAGGTCCTTTTCGCGGTAGGTCTGCAGTGTCAATAAAAACTGTCGCTCCATTGCCAGCACCGTGTCTTTATAGCCGGCCAACAGGGCTCCCGCCGTGTACCAGTCGCTGTTTTCAAACACACCGTCGTACTTGAGCACGATGCCGCCACTGGTGTGGATATTGTGCGGAGGCCTCGCTGCCATCAGTAACATTTTATCTGTAGCAATGATATTGGTGTTGCGTATCAATGTCTGTGAATTGTACGTCGTGTCCCGAAAAGATCCAATATCGCACCACACGAAAATGTCGCTAGCAAAGGGGTTGTCGCGGATGGCGTCCGCCATGAAGCAAAGTTTATTCAGCCACACCCAAAACACTCTGTATGTTTTGTGCAGTTTGACCTCTGGGTCCATAGCCAGCTGCTGCGACCACGCGTCCAGAGGATACATTTGGGCAATTTTGAGATCTTCCAGGCGAGTGGTGACAATTTTGGTGCGGTGCACAGCATGCGATCGTAGTCTGAGAAATCTGTCGACAAACTGTGGCTCCGTGAATATGATCATGGGGTCCATCAGCGATAACATATTTTGGATCCAGGCGTCATATTCGCCTGAGGTGTGTTTGCTCTCAATCGCAAAGTACGCTGTGACCATGGTCGCTTCCCGCCCCGTCGTTTCATTTGTGTGTTGCCGGAAATATATGCCAGGTCTTGTGACGTGAAGAAATGTTCGAACCAGCATGGAACTCACACCCATCCGCGACAACACACAACCAATGGAAAACACCGAGACTGCGACAAGGAGGAAGAAATATGTTTTCACAGCTTTCACAGACATCGACTGTCTACTCTCCCTCATACAATATAACATCGCGAGCCCTAGTCTGTGTTTTTGTGCAAACACAACGACACTGTGATGCATTTATCTTTTATTTTCACACAGAAAAAAACACCTTTCGTGCTGGCGCTTGTCACTTGTCTATGCTGTCCTAAAAAAATCCATGTGGCAAGAAACGTATGCCATCTAACATCTGCCGCATAGGCTCGACGGGAAACTCTGTCATTGGGCTGGAGCTGCCAATACGCTCGTGCAGCCCCATTACGAACGCAAGTATGTATTCAGGGAGCATGCCATGCCAGCGACCAACGCGTTCATCGTTCATTGTGCCAGGAGCCACCGCCCGCGGCTCCCATTGTGGGTCGTTGCTGTCGTGCCCAAATCCAGCCAATGGGTCGCGAATGCGTCCCCATGTGTACAACACGCCTGCCGCCGTCACCGCTGCCGAGTGAGTTCGGCCGGCAGCCGCCACAACAATGTCGGCATTTCCAAAATGCGTTCGAGGGACTCGCACCGGTCTCAATACGTCGGAAAAAGAAATGTCAATCGGAGACAAGCCCAGCACAGGAACGTCGCCACTACCGCAGCTCCACAAGGAATCATTCTGTGCTACTATAAGACTATGACAAAGACCACATGTTACCATTCGCACCCCCCCTGGACCAAAGTGCTCTGGTCCTCCTACGCGACAAAATGTGTCGAATCTCCACCTACTGTCCAGTCCTGTCTCACCTGATGGTCCCTCGCCGCACGCCCACAGCACACCCCCGACCGTCACGATCATAGTGAATGTTTCGCTGGCGTCCATTGACATAACAACATCGTCAACATACACATGCCCTCTGCCGGCTTCCGCTGCATCTGCGGCTGCCGCCTTCGCCACTGTATTGTGGAAGGTGGCCGGGGGTATAGCTGTTGGAAGAAGATTATTATCAGGACCATCGCCATGTCCCAGTTTACCGTCAGCAGGGTCGCCCCACGTCCATAAAACTCCAGTGTCTTTTTCTACGGCCATGCTGTGTCCATAACCTACTGCAATCATTGCGATGGCCCTGTCATCAAAATGCTTTGGGTTGATTTCCGTCAAGTACCCCCTGTTCTTGTTATTGCCGTGCCCAAGCTGTCCAAAGTCACCACGCCCACAGCTCCATACGCGCCCGCTTGCATTCAACACAAGTGTGAAATTGCAGCCACATGCCACCATAATGGCTGGTGGGCGGGCAATCCCTGTCACAGGCACATAATAGATAAGTTGGGGGGAAATCTGGTCGGGCTCGACACCTTCACCAAGTCCTGTAGCTCCATAACTTCCACACCCCCAAGTCCATACCGCACCCTGACTCGTCACACACCCAGCATGCGCAATGCCTGCCGATGCCATGACGACGTCCTCGCCGTCCATCACCTCCTCGTTGGAGTTGATGCATGTAGGAAGCATTTTATCTCGATCGCCTGGTATGCATCCCCAGATGCCGAGTCCCAGTTGACCATTGTCGTTTTTCCCACACGAATACAGGTTACCATCCTCAGTGACAATAAGTGTGTAATCGACACCGGTCGAAACAGACATTTACTCGCAAACGGCAAACACCCGCACAGTTCTTTATATACAAACCAATCCATTCTATGTGCAGAAAAATATGCTGTGTGACACTACACTAATTTTGAAAGTTGTCTTCTGTATGGGTTGACAAAATCGTAAGCAAGCGACGCTGTCTACTCCCCATCCACACAATAGTTCCGTACAGTGGAGTGGGTCATATGGCTATTTTCCTGGATTATACTACACGAAATGCAGATTCTGTGTTTGTGTGTTCATAATGTACAAATCCCCGTATCAACGTAAAAGGACACTCTTACTCAGCCACAGAGGCTGTCGCGAAAGCTGGAATGTGATGGTAATGTTTGGTGTGGGGGTTTTCAGTTTTTTGTGGGGGTTTACAGTTTTTTGCCCTCGTTTGTCTATTTCTACCGAGATACACAGGTTTATAGCCTGTTCTAGACAACATCACCGACACGAGTAGGCATCTTCATGTCGGGATCCTTCGATTCCTTGCCTTTTGGGTCCTTGCCTTGCGGGTCTGTTTCGTCGTCTTTCAACGACATGTGCTTGTATTTGCAGATTAAGTAGTGCTCTTGCATCTGAGCGCCGTACCTAGAGTAGCCAGTCTGCTTGTACTTTTTCTCCTTGCGCTGATTGGCCAGTGTGATGTGCGGAATCAGCTTATGGTCCTTCATTTCGACCATGAATATGTGAATGTCGTTGAATGACGGACACTCCTTCACAATCAACCTGACGACGCCCTCGGCACCTTCCATATATTTTCTGGACTTGTCGAGATTCTTGAGAACAACGACGCTGCCCTTGAGAAAGAGTTTGAACTTGGGCAGATCGATATTGTCAGTCGGCAAAGCAGCTTGACGATTCTTCAACGTGTCTTGCCTGCTCTTCTCCTTCATCGCGTCCTTTTGTTGCTGGCTGTCTGACACATAGGTCGATGGTAGTTTGATTTTACTATCGAAATATGCATTTGTATGTTGTCTGGTGAATCTATCCATCATATCTCGAACGGCGACTAGTGCATTGTCGACACTTCCGACACTTCCGACACCTCCGACACCTCCGACACCTCCGATTCCACTGATTCCTCCGACACCTCCGATTCCATTGATTCCTCCGATTCCCCCGACACCACCGATTCCACTGATTCCATTGATTCCACCGACACTTCCGATTCCACCGATTCCACTGACACTTGCAACGCCTCCAGCATGTATTCCCTTATATCCGGGTGTATTGGCAACACCTCCAACGGCGTCCCCACTGCCACTGCCGGCACCCGCGCTGTTGTCTTTTCCAATCTCTGCCAACATGTTCACAAGGTTTTGTGACCAATTGTAAGAAACAGTGTTGACATTTCCGGCACTTTTGCCAAGAAAATGATGATTGAGTGGCGAAGGACGGCGTGTCAGCAGACTGGAAAAGTCGGAGAACGCTTGTGCTTCGGTCACAGTAATGCCTTTTGTTTTTAGAATCGCAACACACACCAATTGCGCATCGCTGGCGACTATGAGATACTTGCTCCTTTTCACCTCTTTGGTGTTGTACAGAATGCCGTCGCTTGAAGCATAGAAGCCGTGTTCAGCAGAATCGGATCCAACCTGCTTGACGGATCCAACATGGCACCGGGCGACAACGACGTGTCGAACTCCATTGGCGTCTATTGCCGCAAACGAGCATGCGGTTTCAAAGCACGTCGACACATAAGTACCTCGCCCGTATGCCGAACGCCTGGAATACATCGAGCGCAACCCCTCCCTTGTAATTCCCTCGATATTTTCCGCACACGTGCCATGATACACTGTCTGGTAAGGGGCTGTGAGCTTGTGAATCTCCACAAACGACTTCTGCATCCACCACGACTCAGTGTTCTGCAACTGGTCGACCTCGACAAGGCGCATCATCTTGTGCATCGCAAGCTGTCTCACGATTTCACCGACAACACCCAACGAAAATTCGCTCGGCATGTCGTCTTCCAACTCATCCTTGCCTGCCTCCTCGTCGTCTTCCTCCTCGACATCAGACATAGTCAGGTCGTAGAAGTCTTTAACCTTAAATGGCAAGACGTGCTTTGGTTTCTTGTGTGCCGGGGCCGGTAATGAATGGTTCATGTCGTCAATGTGCATCCAACGGAAGGCATCCTTGAGAATTCTCGTGACATACCATGTGTCCTGTGCCGTCATGCTCTTGTTCCATGAATCCTGATGGAAGATAGAAAAACGTTGCGAGAGGCCAGACATTTTTTTCCAGTGCGCTGGCAACGCTGCCATGTCGGTCGCATACTCTAATGCTTTGACACCGCCACAGGCCCCGCCGGCCCCGCCGTCGCCGATGAAGTGATGATCCTCAGCTTGACGTTTGGACATGCTCTGAACTTGGCTACCACGTGCTTCTCGAGATGGACGGATCTTGGAAATGCAAAGAAGAGCCTTTATAACCCTTTAATGCCCAAAATAGCACATATGTACAAAACATACAGACGCGTCATGAATCTGCTGATTTTTCACACGGTGGCCAGCGTGAAAATCAGTTGATTCAGCTTGTGCGTGTAGTCGTGACAATTTATTAGATGTCAATTTATTAGATAAACAAGTAAATTAAGGAAGACTTGTCCACTGTGTGTCGCTGCGCAGTTGTATACCCACTGGGATGGCCACCCAGTGCACCGGGTAAAAATCGGCCACAACGACGTGATTCTTATTGATGGGATGCTGCATGTCAAATTCACCAGCATTATACACAACGAGTCCGCCGCGCGCACCGGCACCCAAAAACGCGCCCCACCACCCAAACGTCCCCCGTGTCAATATGACGTGATCGCACTCGGCAATCAATGCCAAGTCGAGGATTGGTGCGTTGTCCAGCCTAACAATGTGCACGTCGGGTTGCTGTAAATACGATTGTTGTGCGCACCACTCTGGTTCGTCCGACATCACGACAAAAATGGCGTCGGGATGCTGTCGTCGGACAAACGCCATGGCAAGCTCGAAAAAAGCGGGCGCAGGAAAGCGTAGGTAAGCATCGTCTTCAGAAAAAACGGTGTGTGGCATCCGTACAGGCAGCATCTCGTCACTGCCGTGTAGCTTCCGGATATGAATGGCTACCCTGGGGCTGTCCAGTGTCAGGTTGAGGACGCGAGCCAGTACAAGTCGTGCCTCGCTTTTAAATTTTTGCTTGATCTGCACGTCCCGCAAAACGTCGCCCGGCGAAAAGTACCGAAAAGACTGCAAAAACCCACTTATGGCAGTGTCGCCCTCGATGGCAAAGGGCATGTGTGTTGCGTAATTGTCACGTTCGTCGAGATGTGTTACGCTCGTCGGTGCCGTCCGCACACACATGTCCTCCTGGTGTTGCAAAAACTCGCTCAGGGGATTGTGGTCAAAACACGGCACGGCCCCGTGATGTTTTGAGATACCCACAATCGCGGCATACTGAAAAAGCTGGTTGCCGAGACGACCACGGAATACATGGAACACGGTACTGTTTCGAAGCCACTTCGAGGCGATCGTGTTCGGTGGTGACCAATGTCGAACCCGCATCTGTTTCTCACCACAGAGCCCAACGACAGTGTACATGGAAATGCCTCCAAATACCACCACACAGCATATGACTGCTGTCAGCAACTTCGACCGCGGTCCACGATTTGACAAATCCATGTTTTTGGCGTATACTGAATTCACCTTCAAAGGCTGTGTACACGTTTGTCTGTTTTTTGTCAAATGAGAGGATGGGGGAGGGGGGGGGGGTTGCTCAAGGTCGGA
>Ga0209491_10001742_pt1 | contig 41019 bp, 22 predicted proteins | sample BON02_FD_187213 | JGI IMG/M metagenome (GOLD analysis project Ga0209491, IMG submission 187213) | Freshwater microbial communities from Lake Bonney liftoff mats and glacier meltwater in Antarctica - BON-02 (SPAdes) (version 2) | ecosystem: Environmental > Aquatic > Freshwater > Ice > Glacier... | reverse complement strand
GGGGGGGGGGGGGGGGGGGGGGGGGGGGGGGGCGGCGATCGCGAGCCGCTCGTTCTCGCCGGCGGTCCGAACGACCACAAAAAAAAAGCGCGCGCGTCGGCGCCGACGCCGCGACGGGTCTTTTGCCGGGGGGGGGCCGATCGTCGTGTGCGCGCCGGGTGCTCCTTTTCCGCGATTGGGACAGTCCGGTCACCTAGGGTCCTCCGCGTAACGACTCACCTCGGTCAGGTACTCGCCCGTGGCCTCGTAGTTGGCGCGGTTGAGCGAGCGCACCTCCTCGAGGAGCTCCTCGTCCCTGTCCGCGCGGCTCGCGTACCACACGGGCGCGCCGATGCCGAACACGAGGCCCAGGACCAAGCCGGCCATGGACAGCTGCGTGTCCGGGTCGGAGAAGTCGAGCTCGATCGCGCGGCGCGCCATCGTCGCGCCGCGCGACTTGGGGGCGAGCGGGGGGGCCAGGGAGCGAGCGGCCAGGGGGCGCGCCGATGATGCGACGCGCGCGCCGCCGCCGACGTGGTGCGCTTGCCTGGTGACCTGCATTTGATTGATGCTGACTGGGTGGATGGAAGTTGAACTTGAGAGCGGGGGGCTGATTGTGCGGAAGCGAGTGTGACAGCGTCGGCAATGATTTGGTCTCGGGCAAAGAGGGCGGGGCGTCGGCGGCGCCGCCGACGTGCGCGCTCGGGGCGGGGCGCCTTTCGCGGCGACCCGGCTCAAAACGACGACGGCCTTCTGCCCGTCTTCCGCCTGCCCCGCCGCCCCGAGGACCCCCTCGACCCGGCATTATTTCCCGCGCGCGCGCGGGGAGGCAGAGGACAGTGGCGGACATTTGGCGCCTTACACAAAGAAGGAGGGGCGGGGCGACGGCGCGCCGTTGGTAGCAAGCGGGGTCGCGCTGCTGCTGCTGCTGCTGCTGAGGAGATCGGGGCGACAGGGCGCCGGGACAGGAGGCTTCTTGGGCGATTGGCGAAGGCCGTTTTCACAAAGAAGGAGGGGCGTCGGTGAAAGGTCGTGGAGCAAGGTGGGCAAGATAGATGTGCGTCGGGGTCAAAAGTAGAGGGCTCGTGGTGGTGAAGAAAGAAGCCCAAGGTGAAAGGGAGAGAGAGGCGGCGGCCGCTTTTGGAGGGGGCTCCACAAAAGGGCCCCGCCCGCGCTCTCACCCTGCGGCCGCCGCAAAGTGCCTGTCAAAGGCGGCCTGCGCGCGGCGCTTGGCGTCCCCGGCAGACACCACGGCCACCGAGCCCGACAGGTCCCCGCCCAGGCCGGCCGCCGCCAGCGTCGGGGGCGAGGGCGGCGCCGACGCCGTCAGGGGCGCGGCCGCCGCCGCCGCCGCCGCCGCGGCCGCCGCCGCCGCCGCCGCCGCCGCCGCCGCCAGAGACCCCGCCGGCGCCTGCGCCTGCGCCTGCGCCTGCGCCTGCGCCGGCCCGCCCAGGTAGTGCGCGGGCAGATGCGCCGGCGCGCCCGGGTACGGCCCGTCGTGCGCGGCGGCGGCGCGCGCGCGGCCGCCGCCGGGGGAGACGTAGGCGGCCAGGGCGGCGTCGTAGCAGCGGGCCGGGGGGCCGGCGGCGGCGGCGACGGCGGGGGGCGCGCCCGCCCGCCCCGCCGCCGCACCCAGCGCCCCCTGCTGCTGCTGGTGCTGCTGCTGCTGCTGCTGCTGGTGGACGTCGCCCGCGGCCGACCCCCACGCCGTTGCCGCGGCGGCGGGATGCGCGCCGCGGCCGGCGGCGGCGCTCGCGACGTACTCGGCGTAGTGGGGCCCGGCGAGCAAGGCGCCCTGCACGGGCGCGGCGGCCGCGAGCGCGGCGGCGTGCTGCTGCTGCTCGTGCGGCGGCGGCCGCTCCCGCTGCTGCTGCTGCTGCTGCTGCTGCTGCCTCCCGCTGCCGCCGCCGGCCCAGGCCACGACCATCTGCTCCTGCCGCGGCCGCGAGGCGTACGGCTGGAACACGAGGCGGTCGTCGGCGCTCACCCCCGACGACGCAAAGCCGCTGAGGCTGTTGTTGTTGGTGGTGGTGCCGCCGCGCGCCGCCGCCGCCGCCGCCGCCCGGCGCTCGCCGCCCCACCCTCCGCCCGCCGCCGCCGCCGGCCCGTTGCCGCCGCCGCGCCCCTTGCCGTCCCCGTGCTTGTCCTCCGCCCGCCGCCGCTCCGCCTCCTCCCGGCGCCGCCGCTCCCGCAGCTCGCGCACGGCCGCCACGGCGCTCGCCGCCGCCCCCGACACCGCCCCGCCCGCGCGCGACGCCACGATCGCCACGGGCGAGTCGGCCGCCAGCGGCGGCGCGCCCTGCCGGAGGCCGACGAGCAGGCCCGCCGTGCGCTCGGGGCGGGAGGGGCCCAGGGGCGCCAGGTGCAGGACGAGCGTGCGGCGGCCCGTGCGCACGGCGACGGCCTGGCGCACGCTGCACTTCTGGCACTGCGCGTAGAAGCGCTGGCGCAGGCGCGCGGGCACGCCCGCCGCGCCGGCCGCCCCCGCCGCCCCGAGCCGCCCGCGCCCGCCGCCGCCGCCGCCGCCGCCGCCGCTGCCGCCGCCGCCCGTCGCCGCCGACAGCGCCGCGCGAAAGCGCGCCAGCACCTTCTCCCCCTCGGTCAGCAGGTCCCCCCCGCGGTACCCGCCCGGATTAGGCTGCCCCGGCGCGGGCCCCGCGACGTACACGTTGGGCGGCATGTGGTCGCCCACCACGGGCCCGCGGCGCGTGCCGCAGTGGTGGCAGCCGTCGCGGCGGAACATGCGGGCGAGCTCGCGCTTGGCGCCAGGCGCGGCGTACGCGCCGTCCGCCGACGCCGGGAGCGAGTCCAGGGCGCGGCTGCCCGGGCGCGCGAGGTCGGACGGCATGACGGACGCGAAGCGGCCGCCCAGGGCGCGGTGCAGGACGACGCCCAGCGCGCAGTCGAGCGCGGCGTCGCGCGGTGCGGGCGCCTCCCACCACGAGCGCTCGAGCGGGTTTCCGCCCGCGGTGCACAGCTTGCGCGCGTGGCGCGCCGCGGCGCCCGCCAGCGTGGACGCGAGGCCGACGCCCAGCGCGCCGAGGCACGGGCCCAGGATCGGGGTGCACGAGCTCACGCGCAGCAGCAGGCCGAGCAGCTGCGCGGCCGCGAGGCCAGAGCGGTAGGCGGCGGCCGAGGCGGCGGCCTGCGCGCCGAAGGGCACGAGCGCGACGGCGGCGTTGCCGAGGGCGCGGCGGGCGGTGTCGGCCAGCAGCGGGTCGTCCGGGTCATCGCTGGCGCTGGCGGCGTTGTTGCGGTTCTTGCCGAGGTTGCTGGCGCGACGGGGCCCGTCGCTGTCGAGCCTGCGCGCGTTTTGATTGGGAGGGGAGGGGGGCAGGGGGGGGCTCTTCTTTTTTTAGACCGTTTTGTCCGAGGAGATGGCTCGTGTCTTTGCGCGCGAGGTGTGCAACAGCGCTGATGCGCAGCGGATCGCAATGCGGCCCACGACGTTCTCCTTTCCTCCACACTGCTCGTCTCACCACGCCTCCTCCTCGCGGGGCTCGCGGCCGCGGCGAGGCATCTGGCCGTTGTTGTTGTTTTTTCCGTGTCCTTCTTTTTTGTTCCGCGGTTGTCGCTGTACGTGTTGTCTGTGTGTGGCCCGTGTGTGTATGCCGCGCGCGCGCGCCTGACAGTCTGTTGAATTTGATTGTGTAATTGACACGGCCGTTTGTGTGCGCGCGCGCGTTGCATGGGTTGAGGGTCGCCGTCGCCGTCGATGTCTCGCCGTCGACCTTGCCTCGCCGTCGCCAAAAAGGCGTCCGATTGACAAGCCGTTCGTGCGTGAGTGCGCGCGTGCGTATCGAACGAGCGAGCAGTTCTTACACACAGCCTCCTCTTCCCTCACGCGTCACTCGGGCCTCCTCGCCAGCACCCTCAGCACCACGTCGCCGCTCGCACCGCCGTCGCCGCCGCCCCCGGCCACCCGCCCAACCTCCACCACATCTAGTCCCGCGCCGTCGACGGCCGTGCGCGCGTCGGCCTCGGCGCCCTCGACGCAGCGGCCCTCGGAGCCGACCAGCTCGCAGGCAAAGGCGCCGCCCGGGCGCAGGACGCGCGCGGCCTCGGCCGCGGCCTCGGGGGAGAGGGCGTCGAGCGGGCCTCCGGGCGGCAGCAGGAGCACGGCGTCAAAGGGCCCGCGCGCGAGCAAGGCGCGCTCGAGGTCTCCGGCGGCCAGCCCGCGGGCGGACGGGGCGGCGGCGCCGCGCGACCGCACACCCGCGCCCTCCGCTCCCGCCCCGAGCGGCACGGCGGCCAAGCCTCGCCTCTGGGCGGCCGAGACATCGGCGTCCGCGCCCACGCACAGCAGGCCGCTGCTGGCCAGCAGCTTGGTGAGCGCCCCCTCGGCGCAGCCCACGTGCAGGACGCGGTCGGGGCGGTCGCCCGTGCCGGCGTCGCAGGCGGCGAACCCGCCCGCCGCGTGCGCGATGCGGGGGAAGCTCACCGAGGCGCGGCGGAAGGCGCCGCGGGCGGCGCACCAGTCGACAAAGGGCAGGCCGGGGGCGGGACCGCCCGGGGCGCGCGGGTCGGCGGCGGCGGCGGCGGCGGCGGCCGCGTTGGCGTCGCCGAGGGCCCAGCCGTAGCGGACGGCCGAGGCCGAGGCTGCGGCGGCGGCGGCGGGAGCGGGGGCGCCGCCTCCGTCGTCAGGGCCCAGGCCGCCCGGCGCCGACGCGAGCAGCAGGTCGCGCAGCTCCCTCAGCGACCGCACGGAGAACGTGGGCACGGCCCCGGGCGGCGGCGCCGCCGCTGGCGCGCCGGCGCTCCCGGGCGCCTCGTTGCCGCCGCCGGCGACCAGGCAGCTGGCGGCGCCACAGCTATTACCCGTCTCAACGTCTTCGAGACTATCTCCCACCATGAGCACGCGTCCCATCTCGGCGACGCCCCAGCGCGCCGCGAGGTCGAACAGCAGGCGGCGGTCAGGCTTGACGAAGCGGTCGTGCCGGGTGATGACGGGGTCGAACAGCGCGCGCCAGCGCGCGCGCTCGGCGGCGCCCGCCGAGGGGTCGGCGGCGCTCAAGGCGCGCGAGAAGAAGGCCTCGACCGCCTCGGGGGTGTTGCGCGTGACCAGGGCGACGCGCACCGATCGGCGCTCGAGGAGGCGCAGCAGGTCGGCCAGCCCCTCCATGGGCGCCGTGGTGGCGGCCGCGTCGGCCTCGATCTCCAAAATCACGGCCATCGCGCGGCGCACCCGCTCGCCGCTGCCGCTTCTGCTGCCGCTGCTGCTGCTGTTGCTGGAGGCGCCGTCCGACTCGTCGCCCGACGACGACGCCGCCGACGCCGACGCCGACGCCGACGCCGAGCCGCGCTCCTCCTCCTCCTCCCAGCTCTCCATCACCGTGAACAGATCCCCCGCGGGGATCTCCGTGCGCCGGCGCATGTCGGCAAAAGGGATATGTGCGCGGCTGAGCGTGCCGTCCATGTCAAACGCGATGGCATCGTAAAACAGGGGCGCCCTTCCTTTTCTTTCGGCGGCGGCGGCGACCGTCGGCGGCGGCGAGGGGGACGGCGACGCGTCGACGGCGGCGGCGTCGAGGGGGACGGCGCGCGCCAGCCGGGCGCGCGCGGCGAGGAGAGGGCTCGGGCGACGCAGGAGGAGCGTCTGCATCGGTCGCGAGGAGCGGGGCGCCCCGAGGGACGCGCCGCGCGTGTGCTCCATTGTGTTGATTCGATGATGGGGGGAGTGCCTTGTTCTTCCGCCCAATCGCGGCGAGGCAGGGCAAGAAAACCAGGGCAGCGATGCAGAGAAGGACAGTGCGTGACTCGAGTGTGCGAGGGATCGGAGTTTGGCATTGGGGGAGAGGGGGCGGGGGACTGTTGGGGCCCTCGATCGTGAAGCGCAGATTTTCCTCCCTTGGACTCGACCTCCACCCAAAAAAGCAACAACTGCGTCAACGCCCTTTCCCTTGGTTCGAAGATGCAATCGTCGTGACCAATGCAATCGTCGTGACGGCGCCCGTGCAGGAAGACGACACGCACACACGCACGCACACACACGCGTCTATTCGCACGCGTTAGACGTCGTGCTCATCCCAAACGACGATACAGCGCGATCGATTGACGACTTGACGACGTCGAACGGAAAATAAACCCGTTCGTCAAAAACAACGCGACACCCTCCAACCATGGTCTCCACGCGCTCGGCGGACGCCGTCATGAAGCCGACGCTGTCGAAGAAGGGCGGCAGCTCGTCCTCCGCGACGACCCCGGCCAAGGGCAAGCAAGGCGGCAAGGCCGCGCCGTCGCCGTCGCCCGCAAAAAAGACGGGCGCCGCCGCGACGCCCCCGCCCGCCGGAGCCGCCGCCGCCAGGACGACCAAGAAGGGCCCTTCTTCCTCGCCCAGGCTGCGGTGGCGCCTGCTCGTGCTCGGCGACCTGCTCGTCACCGCCCTCTGGGTCTTCGTATCGTGCCTGTTCTCGCACGCCGCCGCCGCGCTGATCGAGCTCGCGGGCGAGGCGGACCGCGCCTTTGCGCTCTCCTCGCGCGTTGCCGCGCTGCTCGGCGACGGCGCCGCCGCGCCCGCGGCCGCCGCCCTGGCCTCCCTTCTGACAAACGACCTTGCCGTCAGCCTGGCGGTGGTCTGCCTCGCCATCGTCGCGTTCGGCCCCCTGTGCGCCCTCTTCGGCGGCGCGCTGTTCAACCCGGTGCACAACGTCGCGTTCTGGGTGAGCGGCAAGCACACGGCGGCGCTGAACTTTCTCCGCGCGGCCGCGCAGGTCGCCGGCGGCGCAGCCGGCGCCGCGGCCGCCGTCCGCCTGCTGCCCGGCTTTGTGTCGCCCGGCCTGCCCGGAGGCCTCAAGCCGGGCGTCGGCCTGGGCCTGGGCTGCGCGGTCGAGTTTGTGCTGGGCGCGGCCCTCAACGCGGTCGTTTTGTTCGCGACGGACACGCGATCGGCCGCCGCCGCCTTTTTCGCGCCCGTGCTCGCGACGGTGGCGCTCGGCGTCGCCGGCGCCGCCTACACGGGCCCCTCGCTCAACCCGGCGGCCGCCCTGGCGTGGTACCTGCAGTACGGCGACGCACACAGCGTCGAGCACCACTTGCTGGCCTTTTGGGCGGCGCCCGTCGCCGGCGCCGCGGCGGGCGGCCTGCTCTACCGCCTCGTCATCGCGCCGCTGACGGGGGCGCGGCGCGCGACCGGGGGCGGGGCGGGGCGCAAGGCGGCGCCCAAGCGGCGGGCGCAGGCGGTCGCGGGCGGGCCCCCGACGCCGGCGCGGGCGGCGACGCGGGCGGCCGCCGGCAAGGCGAAGAAGGCGTGATTTTGGGGGGGGGGAGGGCGGGGGACGAAGCCCGACGGACAGACCCGGCGGGCAAACAGAGGGGCGGCGCGCGCCCGTCCCGCTCTCGCCTCGCCCTTTATTTTTTGTTGACGCTCTCTCTCTTTTTTGACCCCGTGACCTGACCTTTCGGGAGAAACACACACGCACGTGCGCACGTAAACGAACGCCTCGCGATCACCCCCTGATTATTCTATGTTGCTTCATTCTTTGACTGGCCTGAAAACAACCGAAAAACAGACGACGACGCCGACGCCCTCAAGAGACGCGCGCCCGCAGGTGTCGCTGCCCGATGCCCGCCCGCCCGCGCTCGTTTTTGGTTTGCTTTCGTGTGGTTGTTGCTGTTTTACACACACACACGACCCAACGGATCACGCCGAACTCGCTTTCCCGTCCTCCAACCCCGCGGCCGCCGCTCCTGGCCCCTCAAACAACCCGCCAAGCGCGCCCCCCTCCTCCCCGTCCTCCTCGTCCGCGTCGGCCCCCCCGTCGGCCCCGCCGCCGAGCAGGCCCGCCCCCCCCGCCCCCGCCCCGCCGCGCCCCGAGGCCTCGAACAGCTCGTGGTACTCGTGGTCCATGGCGTCCGACTTGCCGCGGTGGCTCGCCTCGGGCGAGTAAAAGGCCAGGTTGGCGGCGTGCGCGCCGTAGAGGCAGGCGAACCGGTCGACCTGGTGCGCAAACCTCGAGTTCTGGTACCCCGTTTTCAGCAGCTGCCCCCAAACGGGGTGGAACGACTCGTGGTGCTGCCTGAGCAGGGTTCCGTGCTGGCGGCGCACGCTCTCGCGCTGCGCTTTCAGGTCGGCCAGGGCCGCCGCGTTGGCGGCCTGGGCGCGCGCCGACGCCAGCGCGGCGACCTCGCCGTTCCGGAACGCCCACTCGAGCCGCTGCACGCGGTCGTCCAGCTCGGCGCGCGCCGCGCGCAGCAGCCGCAGCTCGCGCTGCGTCGCGGCCGTCTGGCGCAGGCGCGCGAGCTCGGCCTCGAGCTCGGGCGCGACCAGCATGGTGCGCCACCCTAGGGTTTTTTTGGACCGCAGGATGTCTCCGTATATGTGGTCGCCGACGTAGAGCACCTCCGCGCCCGACTGCACGCCGAGCAGGCGGTGCAGGTCGGTGTAGTTGCCGCCCTGGAAGACGAGGGCCTCGGCGTCGTCGGGGGCGCTGGCGCAGCGGGCGGCGGCGGCGGCGGCGGCGCCGGCAGAGGCCGAGCGCGCGGCGGTGGCGCCAGAGGGGTCCTCGTCCTCGCCGATGGGCGTGACGGGCGCGCCGTTGTCGGTGTTGCGGAGGGTGCCGTCGCGCGGGTTGACCGCGAACAGGGGGCGGCGTTCGGAGAAAAAGCCGGGCTTGGCGCAGCCGACGACGACCACGTCGAAAAGGCGCAGCCAGTCCGTGGTGCGCGGGCGGCGCTTTGGCCGCCGCTCGTTCGTCGTCTTGCCGTCGTCGTCGCCGTTTTTGCCGTTGCCGTTGTCGCTGTTGCTGCTGCTCATGCTGTTGCTGCTGTTGTGGTTGCTGCTGCTGCTGTTGTCGCTGCTCGCGGCCGCGAAAGAGGGAGGAGAGGGCAACGCGGCGCCGCCGTCCTCCTCGTCCTCCTCCTCGTGGCCGTCCCATCCGCCGCCGCCGCGCGCCTTTGCGGTCGCCGCCTTCGCCCCCCCTTCCTCCCCTTCTGCCTCCCCGGCCAGCAGCCCCCCTCCCTCCCCGTCGAGCGCGCCCCCCACCAGGTGGTTCATCACCACGTGCGTGTAGTCCCACAGCGAGTTGGTCGCCAGGAACAGCCGCCGCCCGCTCCGCTTGAGCATGCGCAGCATGGGCACCAGGTGCGGGTCCGCGTGGATGTAGCGCTCGGGCGCGCGCGCCACCTCGCGCTTGAGGCCGCCGTCGCGGTGGCACAGGTCGACCGCCGCTCGCACGTCGCGGTAGAGCGCGGCGTACCCGCCCTGCGCCCCTTTGCCCGCGGAAGCGGCCTCGGGGTTGGCGTTAGACAAGGCGGACGGGTCGGCGTCGACCATCTCGACGAGCTGCATGAACAAATAAGCCTCCGCCAACGAGAAAAGGGTGTCCACGGCGCCGTAGCGCGGCTCGTCGAAGCCCTCGCCCTCGGCGCGCACAGGAGAGGCGTTGTACACGGCGCTGCGCTCGTCCCGGCTCAGGGGCTTGAACCCGTGGTAGGCCACCTTGACGTACTTGTGCCGGTCCACTTTCAGGATGTTTCCGCGCCGCTTGTCCATGATGAGGCCCCGGGTCATGTAGCGCCACTCGAATCCGAGCTCTTTCAAACGCGGGGGGTAGCCAAAGCAGGCAACCAGCTTGTCGACCGTCTGCGCGTGCGCCAGGGCCTCGAACGTCTCGGGGCGGTAGGACGCGAGGGTGTAGTCGAGGTCGAAGCCCACGGCCGCGACGCCGGCCATGTTGAGCGAGCGGTTGCAGTAGATGCGGCGGCGCGGGTCGAGCGCGGGCGAGGCGCCCGAGCCGAAGCGCGCGGCGTCCCACGACGGCAGCGAGCCAGGCGGCGGCGGCAGGGACCCGTAGACGCCCCACTTGCGGTCGTCGTCGTCGTCATTGCTGCTGTCTGCGCTCGCGGCGGCGGCGGCGGCGGCGGTGCTGCTGCTGCCGTTGTTGGTGTGGCTGCTGCTGCTGGGGTTGCCGCCGCCGTCCTCGCTGCTGCTGCTGCCGTTTTCGGTCGCGTGCGCGGCGGCGGCGGCGGCGGCGGCGGCCGGGGCCGCGGCGGCGGCGGCAGAGGGCGGGGCCGGCGGGCGGTCGTGGTGCGTGGCTCTCGGGGAGGTGCGGAGGCTGCTGCGGGGTGGCCTGCTATTGCTGCTGCTGTTGCTGCTGCTGCTGCTGCTGCGCGGCGAGGGGCCGGCCGAGCGCGCTGCCGACGCCGGCGCCGACGACGCCGACGCCGGCGCTGCGTGCGGCACGGCGGCGCCCGCGCTGCACCGCCACGCGCCGCGCAGGAGCAGGCACGAAGGCGGCCTCTGGGACAGGCGCGTCGCCGCGAACTGCATTGCTGTGGCGTTTTAAGGGGGTGCGCAGGAGGAGGACCTTCCCTCTTTGAGCATCAATCCGATGGGTGTCCGATCAAGGGGGAGCGCCGGCGCGGTCGAGGCGCGCGCGGCACCTTGTGGCGCGCTTCCGTGCGCGCAGTGGGTGAGGTGGCGGGGAAGAAGCAAGAGGGGGGCGCGCGCGACACAACCACTTGCGCGAGATGAAAAGTTTTTTTCTTTCGCCAATCGTGCAGTCTTTCGGCAATCGAGGACCGCGGGGCCACGGGGTGGAGGGAGATGAGCAGGCCTGTTTCCGGATGGCGAGCCAGGTTGGGCGACAATGGGGCGTTCTCTCTGTCGAGAGGTGACGATTTGGAGGAGAAACCCCCAGAAGAATTGTTAGCGAGCGCCCCACTCCTTAGCTGCCCAGCTCTCACACCCACCAATCGTCGAACACACATACAAGCATCGATCAACCGATACCTCGACACGATTCGTTTCAGACGGACGCAAAAGACACTAGCACCCTCCACGTCCTCACACCGACCCTCCTTCCGAGCACTCCCGCGCCCCTTTGTGAGAAACACACGCACGCCACGCACAGCAGCACCATCCAGGAGCAACCCGACACACACACAGTTTCTCCCGTCTCGGCGCGCCCCCGGCCAAACGCTCGCGCCGTGCCGCTGCCGCACCGATCGAATCGCAACCGCGCGCCAAACCGCCGCGCCGTCGCCGCTGACGCCGCCGACGCCGTCGCAGCCCGGCCGGACCGCTCGCACACGAGACGAGAGAGAGAGCGCCCCGCCTCCCCTCCTCCTCTCGAGGCCCCTCGCCCAGGCCCTTCCGCGCGAGGGTCGAAGCGCGCGAGCGCGTCACGAGCGCCCCCCGCTTCCCGTATCCCACACACTGCCCTCCCTGTCCAAAAATAGAATAAACGAATAAAATAAAACAAGAAGAATGTGGGACCTGGCGCAGCTGCGCGCGGCGCTCCGGCGCTACGGCCGCGCCGGCATCGTCACCTACCTCGGGCTGTCGAGCGTGGTGACATGCGGGTTCTACGTGGCCATCGAGCGCAACGTCGACGTGCGCGCGCTCCTGGGCATGCCCAAGGACGGCGAGGAGGGCGCGCCGCCGAGCGCCATGCCCCAGTGGGTGCGCAGCGCGCTGTCGGGGCCCGGGTCGCACCTGGCGCTGGCGGTGCTTTGCTCGAAAGCCATGATCCCGCTCAAGCTGCCCGTGGCCGTGGCCCTGACCCCTTACGTGGCGCGCCTGGAGCAGCGCATCTTTGGGCGGCGCGCGGCCTCGGCGTCGAGCGACCTGGGCGCCAAGGAGAAGCGCTGATAAAATAGCAGAAGGGCGCGTTTGGCGTCGACGCCGCGGACGGCACGTTTAGGCCGTGTGTTGTTGTTACCCTCTTCTTTGCCGTGTGTAACCCGCCTAACCCCTCCCACACATCGCATCAACTCATTTCTTTCCCCACACTTGTTTTGGAGAGCGCGCGCGCGCGCCGCGTAGAGAGGCGTCGGTCCGCATCTCGGAAACCCTCCCCGCTGGTGTCACTTCTTTCTTCCTCCCTCAAACGCGCCCTTCTCAACCAATTGGTGCCCCCGCCTTGCTTGGTGGCGAGGCGCAGTCAGCGGACGGGCGCGTGCCCAGGCGAAACACACACGCGAGGGTGCAATCACCCGGAAGGAAAAAGCTCCTCCCCCCCGCACCCCACGCTCTCTCAAAGCGCCGATTCAAAGCGTCAGCGTCATCACAACCAAGCCATGCCTCGCGTCGACGTATGGGACGTGCCCGACCCGTCGGCGCGGCCCGCGCCCCTCGATTGCGGCTTCAAGCGCGGCCTCGAATCGGCCTACACGTTTGCGCGCGGCGCGCCCGACCTCGGCAAGGGCGGCTTTGGCCGCGTGCGCCTGGCGACGTCCAACGCCACGGGCGAGGAGGTGGCCGTCAAGAGCATCGCCAAGCGCCTCGACCTGCCCGGCGTCGCGCCCGCGCGCCAGCGCCAGCACCTGGACAACATCCGTCGCGAGGCGGCGGTGCTGGCGCGCCTGAGGGGGTGCCTGAACGTCGTGCGGCTGGTCGATTGCTTCGAGGACGAGGCGGACGCCCACATCGTGATGGAGCTTTGCCGCGGGGGCGAGCTGGTGCACCGGATCGGGGCGCGCGCGTACACGGAGAAGACGGTGAGAGACGAAGGGGGGGAGGGGGGGGCGGGAAGGCGAGGGCGTGCTGGGGCGCGGGTCGAGCGACCCGCGCGATCCCATTTATTGCGGGCGCGCGCGTGCTCAAACCACGCTGCCAAAAACCAAAACGACCAACAACGAAACCAAAACCGAAACCAAAACCGAAACCAAAACCGAAACCAACAACATCGCACAAAAAAAAAAGGTCGCCTCGTTCATGCGCGCCGTCTTACGGACCCTCGCGCAGTGCCACGCCCTCGGCATCCTCCACCGCGACGTCAAGCCCGGCAACTTCATGCTGCTGTCCGCGGGCGACGACTCGGTCGTCAAGGCCGTGGACTTTGGCCTGGCGGTCTCCTACAGGCCGGAGGACCTGCCCCGCTCCGACCTGGGCCTCGAGGGCACACCCTGGTTCATGGCGCCCGAGGCGCTCGCCTCGGCCGTGGTCCCGGCGTCCGACGTGTGGGCCGCCGGGTGCATGGCGTTCCAGCTGCTCAGCGGGCGGCTGCCGTTCGACGACCGGCAGTGCCCCGAGGCGCCGGCGCTGTCGGCGGTGTGGCGGTCGATCCTGGGCGACGAGCCGCGGTTCGAGGGCGAGGCGTGGCGCGGAATCACGGACGAGGCCAAGGACTTTGTGCGGCGTTTGCTGAACAAGTTGAGTCCGTTGTTTTGGTTTGTTTTTTATTGGGGTTGGTTCGGTGTTTTTGCCTCACGCGCCCCTCTCTCGCGCCTTCCCTCTGCCCGCTACCGCCCCGCCGACGCGGGCCTGTTTTTCTTTTCCTCTCGCGCTCACGCCAAGGCCTCTCTCTTTCGCCCGCACAACCTCGATCTCTCCCCTTCACCCTCGCGATCATACCCGCCCCTCTTTCAAAAAATCAGAGACCCCGGGGCCCGCCCCACGGCCGAGCAGGCCCTGCGCCACCCCTGGCTCGCCGGCGGCCGCCGCGCCGACCGCGGCGCCGGCGCCGACCTCGGCCGCGACGTGGTGCAGCGGCTCCAGCGGTACGCGCGGCAGACGGCGTTCCAGCGCACGGTGCTCGACCTAATGGCGAACGAGCTGCTGCGGCGGCACGGGGCGCGGGTGGCGGCGGGGGAGGCGGGGGGCGGGGCGGGGCGCGGCGAGCTCGCGGCGCTGCCGGAGGAGGGGCAGCAGGCGGCGGCGGCGTCGGCCGGCGGCGGCGGCGGCGCTGTCGCCTCGGCCGCCGCCGACGGCGCGCCGGCCGAGGCGCCGCAGCCGCCGCCCTCGCCGCCCCCGACGCAGAGGCAGCAGCAGCAGCAGCCTCCTTTTGATGGCCTCGTCCCGCCCCCAGCGGAGGCCATGTCGCTCGACCGCGGCGGATCCGGCGACTCGCTCGCGAGCGGCCAGGGCGGCGGCGGCGGCGCGGGGGGCGCGGCGGGGCCCGGCAGCGTGCGCGCGGCCACCACGGCACTCGAGGCCCTTTGGCGCGTGCGGCGCGCCGCGGCGGCGGGCGGCGGCGCCGGCATGCGCGCGCGCAGCATGTCGCTCGACCTGCGCCGGCCCATGGACGCCGAGCTCTTCGGCGGTCACCACCCCCTCAAGCGCCCGTACCCGGGGGCAGCAGGAGCAGCGGGAGCGGCGGGAGCGGCGGGAGCGGGCGGCGGCGGCGGAGGCCCCTCTGGTTCGGCCGCCGCCGCCGCCGCCGCCGCCGATGACTCGTCCTACCAAGGGCCCGTGCGCAGCCCCTCCTCCGCGAGCGTCTGGGACATGGCCTTTATGGCGTCGCAGATGGCCTCCGCGCGGCCCCACCACCAGCCCGCGCACGCGGCGACCGCCCAGCCCGCCAGGGACGCGGGCGCGGGCGGCGGCGGCGGCGGCGGCGGCGGCGGCGCGCTCTCCGGCTCGTCGGCGGCGGCGGCGCGCTGGGCGATGGCGCGGGCGCTCGCGCGCTCGGGCGGGCGCCTCGAGGGCACGTGGCACGGCCCTAACGCGGCGGCCACGGCCGACGTGGGCGGCGGCGCGGCCATCGCGCGCCTCGTCGCGCGCGCAGAGCAGCTCGACCGATCCTGGCACGGCCCCTCGTTTTCGCCCGGCGGCCCCGAGCGCAGCAGCCGGTCGGTCGGGCGCCCAACGCTCAGCGCGGCGGCCGCGGCGGCCGCGGCGGCCGCGGCCGAGGCGGCGGCGTCGCGCGCCACGCACGAGGCCTTTTCGCGCTTCCTGCAGGAGATGCGCCGCATGCGCGGGGAGCAGCACAAGGCAGCGCGCCTGGCGCTCGACACGTCGGTGCACGGCGGGGGGCTAGGCGGGGGCAGGGGCGGCGCCGCGTGTCGGTCGGCGGGCGGCGGCGGGGACGAGGACGCCGCGGCGATGGTTACGACGATGCCGGCGACGCCGGCCGACGGCGGGCGACCGCCGGCGCCGTCCGAACCTTCGGCTGACGACCTCGGCCCCAAGCGCGCGCGCCTGGGTGGCGAGGCCAACGCCGACGTGTCCACAGGAGGGCCCGCTGCCGCCGCCGCCACCGCCGCCGCCGCCGCCGCCGCCGCCGCCGCCGCGCCGCCGCCGCTCGTCCCGGCGCCAGCTGGCGCGACGGCCGCGGAAATGGCCGTGGACGAGGGCGGCGGCGGCGGCGGCGGCGCCAACGCCGGCCGCCCCGAGGGCGGCGACATCCTCGCCCGCCTGCGCCGCGCTTGGAACGGCCGTCCCTCGAGCGCGCGCGGCTCCGAGGCCGGCTCGGAGTCGAGCATGAGCGTCGACGGCAGCAGGGAATGGAGCTTCCGGGGCGGAGGGTCGGCGGCGGCATCGGCGGCGGCGGCGGCGACAGGGGCTGCGGCGGCGGGCGGCGCGGGCGGCGGCGGTTCGACCGCCGACGCGGGGCCGGCACCTGCGGCTCCGCCCGGCGACTCGGAGCCGGGAGGAGCAGGCGCGCTTCGGCCCTCGTTTGAGTCTGGTCGGCGCGGCCAGGGGGCGTACGCGGCGCTGATGCAGCAGTCAGGCAGCGCCGAGGCGGCGGCGGGCCCGGCGTCGGCGGTGGCGGGGGCGGCGGCAGGAACAGCAGCGCCCGTTGCGCCGCCGGCGCCGCCGCCGCCACCACCCGCGCCGCCCGCGCCGCCCGCGCCCCCTGCCGAGATCGTGCTCCCGCCCCGCCACGAGCCCCTGCGCCCGCGCTCCATCCCGCAGCACCTCGGCATGCTCACGGCCGAGGAGATGGGCCCCTCGCCCGCCCTGCTCGCCGCGCGCGCGGCCGCCGCCCTCCCCCTGCCGCCGCCCGCGCTGGCCGGGGTCGAGGGCAGCGTTGGCCGCTCGCGCCGCGGCCTGGGGCCCGGCGGCGCGCCCGGGGGGAGCTGCGGCGCGCTCCACGTCATGTTTGCCGACGGCATCGGGCCCGAGCCCGCCACCGCCGGCGGCGGCACGCTCGAGGGATCTGTCCGGCGGCGCGCGCGCTTTGGCGACGAGGGGGTGGGGGCCAGCGGCGGCAACGGCGGCAACGGGGGCGGAGCGAGCTCGCCCGGCATCCCCCTGCCCCCGCCGCGCCCGCGCTCCCAGCCGCAGCACCTCGGCTTTGTGCCCGGGTTCACCACGACCGGGGCGGGCCTGGGCGCCGCCTCGTCCCCCCTGCTCGCGGGCTCGGCGGCGGGCAGCTCGTCGGCTGCGGCGGCCGCGCCGCCGGGCGGCGGCGGCGGCGGGCCGCGGATGGTGCCTCGCTCCAAGCCGATGCACCTCGGCGGCTGCGTGCCGGCCCCTGCCCCGCCCCCGCTGTGCCCGCTTCCGCACATGCTGGGCCTGGTCCCCGAGGACAAGGCCGTCGGCGACGCGACGATGGGCGAGGCGTCGGCGCCGCCCCCGCCGCCGCCCCCCGCAGTCGCCGCCGCCGCCGCCGCCGCGCCGCCCGCGCCGCTGCGCCCGCGCTCCAAGCCGCAGCACCTCGGCTTTTGCGAGCCGCCGCCCGCGCGCCCGCCCCCTCCGCCGCCCGTCGTGCCCGCGGCAGCGTCGCCGGCTCCACTGCGCCCGCGCTCCAAGCCGCAACACCTCGGCTTTTGCGAGCCGGGCTTGCCTGTCTCTCCCTTGGTGGAGGCCTCTGCGCCCTTGCCCGCGACGGCGGCGGCGACAACGGCGGCGACGACCTCCACGGCGTCGGCGCGCGTCCTCGCGCCGACGGCCCCCGCGCCTCTCGAGCGCGCGGCGGCCGCGCTGCGGGGCATGGGCCTGATGGACGGCCACCACCACCAGCAACAGCAGCAGCAGCAGCGGCAGCAGCAGCAGCAGCAGCAGCAGCAGCAGGGCGGCAACGGCGGCGGCGGCGGCGGCAGCGCGGCCGCGGCGGCAGCCTCGACGGCAGGCCCGGACGGCGGCGCCCCAATCACCGCCGACCAACTTGCGGACCGCCTCGCCGCGGCTGGTTTCAACGTGTCGCGCGCCGAGGTGTCCCACCTGGCCGGCGCAATGCCGCAGCGCCCGCCGTCGTTTGCGGAAGGGGTCGCCGGCGCCGACGAGGCCGCCGCTTTGCAGCAGCGGCAGCAGCAAGGGCAGCAAGGGCAGCAACAAGAGCCGCCGCCGTCGCCCCCGCGGCCCCGCCAGGAGCAGGTCGCCCCCTCCGCCCTGCTCGCCAGCCAGCTCGACTGGCGCGAGCTCCGCCGCTCCTACCGCGACGAGTGGCTCGGCGCCCTCGAGGCCGCCTTTTCCGGCCTCGACGCCGACGGCGACGGTGTGGTCACTGGACAAGACGTCATCCGCGCCATGCGCGGCAAGCTGCCGGCGGCCGAGGTCGACGCGGCGCTCGAGGACGTGATGCTCGAGGCGGCGGCCGAGGAGGGCGCGGCGGGGGGGGACGGCGAGGGCGGGCTCGACTTTGCCACGTTCGCGGCGCTGCTCGAGGAAGGCGGGGGGGGGGCTTTTGCCGACGGGGGGGACTGGCGGGCCGCGATGGGCGCGGGAGGAGGAGGCGGGGCCGCCGCCGCAGGGCCGGGCGGGGGCGGGGGCAGCGGCGGCGGCGGCGGCGGCGGCGGCAGGGCCGGGGACTTTGGCTTTGCGCCTGCTCTCGCGCGCGGGGGGGCGGGGGCCGGCAGCGTGGGCAGCATTGACCTGTCGGCGTTCGAGTCTAGGCACGGGCCCAGCGCGGGCGGGCCGGCTTTGGCGAGCCAGTGAGCGGAGGGAGACGCGAGCCAAGGACGGAGGCCGCGCTGTCGGCGCCGATGCCGCCGCCGCCGCCGCCGCCGCCGCGGGGGGTTTTTACTTGTTGCTTGTGCGCCGGGGTGCGGTGCGACCAAACAGAACCTTGCTCCCCCCGAAGCTACACAAAGTACTAATAGATCAACCGTCACTGACCCAAGTGAGACCCCCCGTTCGAGGGACCATCATCGACGACGAAACCACCTAAAAAAAAACCAGAAACTATCGAACCTTTCTGGAAGCAAAAAGGGCACGCCCACCAATCGGGATGGCCCGCCGCTCGTGGGCGCGGCGCAGCGCGGCGCTGGTGGTGCTTGCCCTGGTTGTCGGCGCGGCCGTCGCAGAGGCGCAGCAGCAGCGACAGAGTGCGTATTTTTTGTGCGCCGACTGTGGGGGATGATTATAGCAGCCGCCGAGGGGCTCGCCCCCGCAGCGAACTAGCGCACGACCTTGCCAGGGCCCTGGTCGGCCTCGCAATCCTACTCAAAGGAATCGATCGAGCGGCAAACATCGATCGCGGGCGCCGGCGGGCGCGCGCGCGCGCGCGCGGATGCCTCGTCGCGCCGCGCCACGCCGCCTCGCGCGTCCGGCACCTTTGGCCGCCGACGCCCCTCCCCCCAAACAACACACGCCCAAACAACAACGACAGGTAAAGGGGACATCAAGAGCGAGCCACTGAAGCAGGACAGCAAGCAGCAGCCAAAGGCCCCGCAACAGGAGCAGCAGCAGCAGAAGCAGCAGCCTTCGCGGCAGAAGCAGCGGGAGCAGGGGCGGCGCGACAGCAGCAGCAGCAGCGCGCCGGCAGCGGCCAAGAACGCGCCCGCGCAGCCGCGGCCGGCCAAAAACACGCCGTCTCCTCCTCCCGCTCCTCCCCCCCAGCGGTCGCCGAAACAGGCCAAGAACGCGCCCGTCGCCGCAGCGGCAGCAGCGGCGGCGGCGGCCGTCACACGCAGCACCAAGAACGCCGCCGTCGCTGCCCCCCCGCCGCCGCCGCCGCCGCCGCCGCCGCCGCCGCCGCCGCCGCCGCCGCCAGCAAAGCAGTTCCCCTTCTCCCCGCCCGGCGCCTGCCCCGCGCCCTCGCCCTTCGACTGGCCCGCGCGCGCGCCCGCGGCGCCCCGCCCGCCCGCCGGCAGCGCGCGCCCGCCCAACTTTGTCGTGCTGCTCCTGGACGACCTCGCGCGCGACGACATCGCCGCCCTCCACCGCCTGGCGCCGGCCGACGCGCGCGTGACTCACCCTCTCCGCACGCCGAATCTCGACCGCCTCTTGCGCGACAGCACGCTCTTCGACGACTTTGTGGTGACCAGCATGTGCAGCACCACGCGCGCGTCCCTGCTGACGGGCCGGGACGCCCGCCGCACGGGCGTCCTCTACGTGCACAACGGCCTGGACCACATGAACGTCAACGAGACCACCTTTGGCCGCGCGCTGCAGGAGCGCGGGTACAGCACCTCTTGGTTCGGCAAGCACCACAACGGCATGAGCGCGCGCTACATGCCCCAGGACATCGGGTTCCAGCACGTGGTGTCGCCCACGCCCTACGTGTACACGAACAACGAGTTCCGGGTCAACGGCGTGCCAAAACCCACGCGCGGCTGGCTGGAGGAGCGTCTGATGGACGAGATCCTCGCCTACCTGAAAGATCGCGAGCGGAGATCGCCGGGCCAGCCGTGGCTGCTGTACTACCCGTCGTTCGCCGTGCACGCCGGGTGGCGCACCGCCGACCGCGCCACCGGCGGGCGCTACCAGCGGCCCGCGCCCGCGGCCCTGAGCGCAAAGTACCGGGCAGTACCGGGCTTGAGCCCCTCGACCGCCGATCTCTACGCCATGGCAAAATTCATGGACCTGCAGCTCGGGCGGCTGTTTGATTTCATAGACGACTCGCCGGCCTTGGCGGGCAACACGTACCTGTTTGCCATGGGGGACAACGGGGCGGAGCTGTTCGACGACGAGGTGGCGCCGGACCAGCGGATCGTGAGTCCACATTTTTTTTTGGGTTTGGTTTGTCTTTTCGTTTGGGTCGGGGGCGTGTTTTTGTTCGCGACGCCGACGGGCGCCTTTCTCTTTGGAGTTCGCGCTTCCTTTTCGCTTGCCGTGCGCTGACATGCCTCGCCCTCGCCGCCTCAAATCTCTGAAATTCCGAAACCACCGCCTTTACAAACAAACAAAAAAACAAAAAAAACAAAAACCACAAAAAAAAAAGGCGCGCGTGCCCTCGCGCATGGTCGGCGAGAAGCGCCGCGTCGAGGAGGGCGGCACGCGCAACTTCCTCGCCGTCAAGGGGCCCGGCGTCCGGCGCGGCCTCGTCTCGCCGCACCTGGCGCACGTCACCGACATATTTCCCACGCTGCGCGAGCTGGCGGGCGGCTTCGCCAACGCCCGCACCGACGGCCCGCTGGACGGCGTGTCGATCGCAAACCTGATCTTTGGCGGCGAGCCGACGCGCCGGCAGAGCGAGCGCGTCGTCGTCGAGCTGGATGTCACTTGCTCGGCCGAAGATTTCGTCCCGCTCTTGGGTCCCGACCGCCGCACGCTCAAGCCCCAGTCCTTGCTCGACTACGACACGGGAGGGAGCGACGGCCTGGGGTTCAAAAAGTGCATCGGCGCGCGCTACAAGGACTACAAGTGGCTCGGCAAGAACGACCAGCTTTACCTGTTCGAGGGCGGCGCGCACGAGGAGGCGCCCTGCTCGGCCGTGGACGACGAGGCCGTGCGCGCCAAGCTCGCCGGCGCGGCGCGGCGGTGGTGGGACTCGGTCGTCGCTTCGCCCAACGCCTTCGAGCGCCCCGTCTACTACATCGGCATGCCCGGGCGCGGCAGCGCGGCCGTCCTGGGCACGGGGCCCGCCGAGCGCACGCCGGGCCGCGTGTCGGTGCTGCCGGTGGGCCTGGTCGGGTTTAGCGAGCCGGGCGACTTTGCCGCGTGGCGCGTGCACGTGCTGGCCGGGGGCGACTTTTCGCTGGGCATCGGCCTGCAGGCCAACCACAAGGCGCGCTTCCGCCTGACCATGGGCACGGCCGAGCAGACGCGCGCCTCGCCGGCGGCCGCCGGCCCGAGGAGCGCCGCCGGCGCCGCCGCGAGGAACGCCAACAACGCCAAGGGCGCCGCCGCCTCAGCCGCGAGGAACGCCAACAACGCCAAGGGCGCCTCCGCCGCAGGCGCCGCCCCGAAAAGCGCCAGTAATGCCAACGGCGGCGCCGGCGGCGCCGCCGCCGCCGCCGCCGCCGCGCCCCCGCCCCCGCCCCCCATGCGCTACGAGTTTGACGTCGACCCGGCCGTCGCCTCCTACACGCCCGACCGCGCCTTTTCCCTGCCGCCCACGGACCCCGCGCGGCCGTGGGAGATGCGCCTCGAGATGGTGTCGACGGGCAGGAGGGGCGCGCCCGCCGTGCGGACGCTGAAAGACGTGACGTTTCGGCCAAGCGGCGGCAGGCTGACGGGCTACGTGCCCTACGACTTTGACGGGGACGAGGGCGTCGGCGAGTGGCGGGACGGCAACCGCGACAGGATCGCGCGCCTCTCCAGCGGCAGCGGCGGCCGCGGCGGCGGGAAGCGGGCCGCGCTGCCGTGAGGCGCGCTCGTCCTCCCTTCGTCCCGTCCAGGTTGGCGAAGAGCACGCGCGCCAGCGGCGGCGCGCTTCCGAAGGCCGGCAGGTCCCCGTCGCTCCCGTCCTTTGCTTGTCCGGCTTGCTAAGCGGGGCTTTTTTGACAGTTTTTTTTTCTCGCCTCTCGAGCGGCACCACGCCGCTGCCGCATGCCGCCGCGCCGCCCCTTTTTTGTCCTGCTTCTCGCCCTCTTCTTCTTGGCCGCCTCCGCGCAGGCAAGTACCACGCCGCTGACGCCGACGCCGCGGCGCGCCCTGCTTAGGGGCAAAGCGCGTCACCGCCGACCAAAATCCAAAATCGCCAAAGAACGTGGCCGACGGCGTCGGGTCGCCCAGCATGCCAAACGTCGGCGCGCGGTCCAGACCGCCGGCCGGCGCGTTCGCTGGTGCGAGCGGCAGCCGCCGCCTCCGCGGGGCCGCCGAGATCGCCGACGCCGGAGAACAAGCGGGAGTCGCGCGGGTTTGACAGTTTTTTCTTTTCTTTTTGTCCTCCACATTTGCCCAGAGCGCACTCCTCCCCCCCATCCCAAACCACCCAATACTTTCTGCCCCCCCCCGCACGCACCTCCCGCGCGCTGCGCTCGCATTCCAATTTTAGCGAGCGCGCCCGCCGCCGGATCCGAGCGCGCCCCGCCGCCCCCCGCTCGCGGACAAAAACCAACCGCCATCCTTCGAAGAAACCACGACGCGCATGCTTTCCCCCTTTGAACGTCAACAGAAAACAACAAACACATTTCACTCCTTCCCGGCATGTTTCCAACCAATTCCCTATAGCGAAAGGTGTGCTCTCCGGCACGTGGGGCGAGCGATCAAAAGGCGGGGGTAGACGCGCAGCGGCGTCGGGGGGCTCCTTCACACGCGTTGGAGCGCCGGCGTCACTTGGTCGCTGCTCTGTCTCGCTGCTCCCGCCTGGCGCTCCTCGCCCTCGCTGTCCTCGCTGCTCTCGATCTCGTCGTCGTCGTCGTCGTCCTCGCTGCTCCAGCTGCTGGTCGTCTCTCCGGCGCCCCGGTCGCGCAGCTCCCCCTCGAGCGCCGCCACCCGCGCGCGCCTCGCCTCCACGCCCTGTTGCGCCCCCCTCAGCTCTTTTGCGTCTCGCACCAGGTCAAACACGTCCTCATGCGCGCGCCAGCGGCGCGACTCGGAGCGCCGCGAGGCGAGCTCATCCTCGCCCTGCTGGGCGCGCTCGGCCGCGCTCTGCAGCACGCACGCGGCGTGTGGCGGCCAGACGGGCGCGCCGGACGCCAGCAGCTCGCCGATGACCTGGAGGTGCCAGGGCGCCAACTGGGCCTGAGTTGCGAACAAGAGGAAGTCGATTGCGCCGCAGTTTGAACAGTCGGGGGCGATCATGACGGTGCGCCGCGTCTGCTGCGAAGAGCGGCGCAGGAGCTCGAGCACGACATCGCGGCGGGGGGGGCCGCCGACGGACCAGCAGGCGGCTATCAGAGGCGTCATCCCATTGGCCATGTCCACGTCAGCCGAAGCACCGTGGTCCATCAGGCGCTGCAGCTGCGCGACGTTTGCACAGCAGAAGAGCGGCGTCCGCCCGCAGACGTCTCTCGCGTTGACGACCGCGCCTAAAGAGCGAGCTCGCCGAACGAGACGAGACGAGAAAAACGCCAACGAACAAAACGCCAGAAGGGGGAAAAATCTCACCCGAGGCGGCGCTCCGGCTCTGAACAAAACGTCTCTCTCTCTCTCTCTGAAAAAAACGTCTCTCTCTCTCTCTCTCTGCAAAGCCCGCCGGCCGCTCCAAATCCCCCTCCGCGCTCACCCGTCCTCCCGCTTCAGCAGCTTCCCCAGCAGCTCCAGCTCGATCACCTGCACCCCCCCGCCCTCGCCGTCCAGGCTCACCACGCCCTCGGCGCCCGTGATGGCCGTCAGCGTGCCGCGGCGGCCGCGGTGCTCGCCCGCCACCACCTTGACGCGGTCCTGCCGCTCGGCGGGCACCAGCTGCACGACCTCGACCACCACGGAGGGCGCGCCCGTGGGTAGCGGGATGGGGGTCGCGGCGGAGGGCAGGGCGGCCAGCGGCGCGACGCAGACCGACATGTCGTCGCGGGTGGGGCCGCGGGCGACGCCCGCGCGGCCGCGGCCGAGGTCGACGACGCAGCCGTCGTAGTCGGGCGGCGGCGGCACGTCCGGGTGGTGGTGGTGGGGCGGCGGCGGGAGGGGGGCGGCGGGGGTGGGGGCCGAGGCCGGGGTGGGCGCGACGCCGTAGGGGTTGGAGGCCGTCGCCGCGCCGGGCGGGGCGTAGGGGGTCGGCGCGCCGCCGCCGCCCGCGCCCATCGCCGTCGCCGTCGCCGCCGTCGCCGCGCCGCCGTAGCCGGGCGTGGGCGCGGCGCCGCGGTCGCCGTAGTAGTCGGCCCCGCCGAACCCGCCCCCGCCCGCCATGGACGGGTGCGCGGGGGTCATGCCGCCGAAGCCGCCGCCGCCCCCCGCCATGGACGGGTGCGCGGGGGTCATGCCGCCGAATCCGCCGCCGCCGCCGCCGCCGCCGCCCGCCATCGAGGGGTGGGCGGGCGTCATCTGCGGGCCGCCGCCATACCCGCCGCCGCCGCCGCCGCCGCCGCCATACCCGCCGCCGCCGCCGCCGCCGACGCCGCCGCCCATCATGGACGGGTGCGCGGGCGTGCGCTGCCCGAACATCGAGTGGTGCGCGGGGGTCATGGTGATGCCGCCCGGGTGCGCGGGCGTCATGGACGGGTGCGCGGGCGTCATGCCCAGGCCGTAAGGGTGGGCCGGCGTCGCGCCGCCGCCGCCGCCGCCCGCGCGCGCGGCGGCGCCCGCCGCACCGAGGTAGCCCCCTCGGCCCATGCCCGCGGCCATGGGCGGGCCCATGCTGCCCGGGGCGCCGGGGACCTGGGCCGCCACGCCGACGGGCGGGGCCATGTAGCCGCCGCGGCCAAACGCGCCGCCGGCGCCGCCGCCGGCGCCAAAGCCCCCCGCGGCGCCGCCATACCCGCCGCCGCCGCCGCCCCCCGCCCCCCACCCGGCGCCCGCGCCCGCGCCGGCCGCCGGCACGTGCTTGCGCTCGACCGTGATGGGCCGGTTGATGGCGTCCATCTCGAAGACGATGTGGTGGTCGGTCTCGCTCTTGACGCGGCCGTAGTAGCCGTTGTAGCGGCCGCCGACGACGCGCAGGCGCTGGCCGACGAGGCCGCCGCCGCGCCCGCCGCCGCGCCCGCCGCCGCCGCCAAAGCCGCCGCCGCCGCGCCCGCCTCCGCCTCCCGCCTGCTGCTGCTGCTGCTGCTGCATCCCGCCCGCCTCGCCGCCGGCGGCGCCGTTGCGCCCCGCCGCCGCCGCCAGGGCCGCCTGGCTGCGGCTCCCGCGGTTGCGCACGCCCCTCCCACGCACGCACACGAAGCCCCCGTGCTCTGTCGCCGCGCCCGCCTGCGCCTGCAGCCGCAAGAACAGCTGCTGCCGCACCACGGCCACGACCGTGCCCTGCCTGCCCGCGCGGCTGCCCTCGGCCAGGGTCACCAGGTCGCCCGCGGCCACGGGCGCGCCGTTGGCGTCCGGGGTCGAGCCGCCGCGCTGCGGAACCAGCTTGCGCCTCAGGTCGGGGAGCTCGCACGTCCGCAGCGCCGGCGCCTCTGGCGTCCCCAGGCTCGTCAGCAGGATGGCCTTGTCGCCCTGGATCTCGACGACCACGCCCGCCGTGACGGCGTCGAGCGCGACCACGTCGTGCAGCCGGTAGGACCCTAGGGCGGACGAGGCGGCGGCGGCGGCCAGGGCGGCGGCGGCGCGCGACTCGGCGAGGTCGCGGGCCAGGGCCCGGACCTCTGCCCGCGTGGCGTCCGACAGCAGCGCGACGACGCCGCCGTCGACGCGCACGACCAGGCCCGACTCGCCCGCGCGCGGGCCCGAGACGGCGCGCACGTGGTCGCCCACGCGGAAGAGCTTGCGCAGCTCGTGCGGCGCGGCGTCGACCAGGTCGGCGGCCGCGCCGGCGCCGCCGTTGGCGCCGCCGGCGCCGCGGGGGCCGTCGGCGCCCGGCAGGTGGGGGCGTAGCAGCAGCTTGTTCTGGTCGGGGTGGATGGACGCGACCGTGGCCTCGAGGTTCTTGAGGTCGCCCGAGACGACCACGACGCGGTCGCCGGGGGCAAAGTTCTCGCAGCGCGAGGCGCCCCCAGCCGCGCCGGCGGCCCCCCCGCCGCCCGCGCCCGCGCCCGCCCCGCCCTCTGGCAGCGAGTCGAGCAGCTCCTCCAGGTCGTCGACGGCGCCCCCCTTCTTGCCCTTGCGCCCGGCCGCCGATGGCCCCTGGCGGCAGGCGTTGAAGCGCGCGACCTCGTCCGCGGGCGGCGGCGCGCCGTCCTCGAACAGCACGAGCGAGCGGAGGCCGATGGCGCGGACGGCATACCCGTCCAGAAAGTGCAGCGAGTTGAGCACCCACGCGTCGCCGTCGACCTGGCGCTCGCGGTCGCGCTCGACGCGGAAGCCGTGGCCGCGGGCCTCGGCCACGACGAACGCTTTGGGCGGGGGGCGCACGGCGCCGGGCGCCGCGCGGCCAAAGGGCGCGGCGCGGCCGCCGCGCTCGGCGCGCTGCCGCATCTCGCGCCAGTCGAGGCGCGGGGCCACCAGGACGGACGCGCGCCCGGCCGCGTAGTCGACCTCGAGCACCTTGGCCAGGTCGTCGCGGTAGGCGCCGTGCTTGAGGCGCGCCCAGGCGCCCGGCGCCACGGGCGCCTTGGCCTGCGGCGGAGGCGTGATGGCGTCGGCCATCTCTTTCAGGGGGACCATGCGCGCGCCCTTGCTCATGTAGACCGTGCGCATGCCCCGGATGGCGTCCGTGACGTGTCCCTCGCGCTCGGCCTCCACGTACACGTAGCCTTTCAGGTGATCGAGCGCGACGGCCGACCGGATCGCCAGCGGCCGCCCCTTTAGCGCCATGGCGTGGCTCTTTTGAAGCAGCTGCAGCGCCACCTCGCGCTCGCGGCCGGACTTGCACGCGATCACGAAGAGCTTGGGGTCGTTGGCCGTCGGCAGCAGGCCCTGCTGCGAGACGCCGGAGCCGACGCCGGAGAACCGGCCGCCGTCGCCGAGGCCGCCGGCGCCGTCGAGCTCGTCCGCGTCGAACAGGCCGCCGGCGCCACCGCCCTCGGCGCGCAGGCCGCCCATGTACTCCTCACCGCGCCGCCCGCCGTAGCGCTCCTGCACGAGCTTGGCCAGCCGCTCCTCGTTGTCGTCGTGGAGGTCGCGGTAGACGTTGGGGCGCGGGCCCGCGCGGCCGCCCTCGCCGCCGCCCTCGCCGCTGCCCTCGCCGAGCTCCTCGCCGCGGTCGTCGACGAGGCCGCCGCCGCCGAGTTCGTCGCCGTCGTCGTCGTCCTCGTCGTCCTCCTCCTCGTCGTCCACCTGGGCGATGTCGTCGATGAAGCGCGAGCCCGTGCGCCGCCGCTTCTTGCCGCCGCCCGCCTTTTTGCTCTTCTTCTTCTTGGCGCCCTTTGCCTTCTTCTGGGCGGCGGCGGCGGCGGCCCCCTTGCCCTTGGACTTGCGGACGATGCCGCCGCCCTCGTCGGAGGCGCCGGCCTCCTCGGACGACTCGTCCTCGTCGTCCTCGTCGTCGTCGGACTGTAGTTTCGTTTTTTGAAAGTCATGGTTGCAAGGAAGGGGCGGGCGAGGGAGAGTGAGCGCGCGACGGCAACGGCAGCGCGGAGGTCTCGGGGCGTCGGCGGCGCCGTCGTTCGGATCAAAGGACGCGCAGCGAGCGAACACACTAGGACAGGCGCAGCACACTGGAGCACGCGCGCGTGATGATCGCTGATGCCCTCTCGAGAGGGGGGGGGAGGGCGCTGCTTCGAGGGGAGGAGGGCCGGCGTTCGCAAACCGTCACCTCTTTCCGTCTCCCGACCCGTGCCGCGCCCGACACAGACGCAAACTCACGTCGTCCTCGTCCTCGTCGTCATCATCGTCCTCCTCCTCTTCCACGACGACGACCTCGGCCTCCTTCCTGCGCTTCTTGCCGCTGCTGCTCTTGCCCTTGCTCTTGCTGCTCTTCTTGCTGGGGCCTGCGCGCGCCCCCTCGTCCTCCTCCTCCTCCTCTGTGGTGGCGCGAGCGGCGTTGTCCTCGCTGTCCGCGAGCGGGTCCTCCTCGGATTTGGCCCGCCGCCGCGGGTCCCCCTCCTCACCCGACATCACTTTTGGTCTTCGCGTTTGCTCTACTTTCGAGTGCTGCTTTTCGATGCGTGGGCAATGCGAGAGAGAGAGACCAGAAGCGTGTCGAGGGTAATGGCGTGCGCTATGAGGAGTCGTTCGTTCTGATGCTGTGCAGGGGGTGGTCGAGGGTTGCATGATGCCGCGCTTGTTGCCCGGTTTGCGCGTCGACTTGCGACGCCGAGCGGCCGACTGCGACGGCGGCGGCGGCGAGCGTGGTGCACGGTGCGCGTTCGTCCAACCAATGCAAAACTAGGGGGAGCGCTCGTTCCAGCCCAGTTCTCCTCCAATTGTTCGTACTCACAACATCCCTTCATGACCATGTCGTCCTTTCCATGGCCCGCCCTCATCTTCAGCGCGCCACCGGCGTCGGCGGCAGCGTCAGCAGCGGAGCCCCCCGCACCACCACCACCACCCGATGGTGCCGCCGCTCCCCCGTCGGCCCGCGCGCGGCGCTGGCGCTGGGGCGCCCGCGCGCGCGCGGGCGAGGACCGCCGCGCGCAATCCCGCCCGGACAAGGACAGCAGCGGGGCCAGGCGAGGGGCCACTGCCGCCGCCGCAAACAACGCTGCAAACAACGCCGCCAACGCCGCAAACAACGCTGCCAACGCCGCAAACAACGCCGCCGCCCCGCTCTTGCCGACCACCGAGTCGTTCGGCGCCAAGGACGAGCAGATCACGGTCGCCACGCCGCCCGACGGCTTCCTCTTCGACCTGCGCCTGGCCGCGCGCGTGCCCTACCCGCCCGCCGACGTCTTCGCCGTGCTGGCGGACGCGGAGGCCCACCGCATCTTCCGCGGCATCAAGGAGACGGTGTCGCACGACGTGCTATCGGACGACGGGCGCGGCCGCCGCGCGCTGATCGTGGCGCACAAGGCGGGCGTCCGTGTGATGGGCGTGACGGCCGCGTTCGAGACGCGGCTGCGCATCGACGAGGACCGCAAGGGCGGGACCATCCGGTTTCGCGGGGCGGACGCCGACGGGGACGCGGGCGGCGGAGGGGGGGACGCGTTCATGCGGCGGTTCGAGGGCAGCTGGCGGATCGAGCCGTTCTCTGACGGCGCGCTGAGCCGCGCCTATGGGGCGGGCGCGGGGGGGGGGGGGGGGGGGGGGGGGGGGGGGGGGGGGCGGCGCGCCGCCGCAAGAACAAGGGCCCTTTGCGGGGGGCTTGGGGTCTTTGATGGAGCGGCTGGGCCTCGGCGGGAACGGCGTGGCCGACGAGACGGCCGGGACCACGCTCGTGCTCTTGGAACAAAAGCTGGCGCCGAGGCTGACGCCGCCGCGCCCCGTGCAGCCGCTGGTGAGGGCCTTGTGCGGCCGGACGCTGCAGCACATGGTGCACGACCTGAAGGAGGAGCTCGGGCGGCGGGAGCGGGAGCGGAGGCGACAGGGTCAGCAGGAGGGGCCGGCGGGGGAGCGCTGAGTCGAGTCGAGTTGGTTTTTTTGGGCGCGATGCTTGTTACACCCGTTCGCACTCGTGGTGGTGCGCTATCTTTAGGGGCGTTCAGTTCTGTACGGGGCAATGCCGGGATGCGGAACGCTCAACGGCCCGAGCACAGCATCACGATCTCTACCGACGTGAGCCAGGAAGGGCGTGGGTGCCCTGCCAGCTTGGCTGCGAGGATCATGAGCATGGCGGGGAGGAGGGCGTTTCATGTGTGGGCGCGCGGGACAAAGGGACTAAGGGAGGGACGGACGGACGGACGGACGGACGGCCGGACGGACGCCCCCCCCGCAAAAACAACACCGCTCAAGATGAAACGGCAACGACAACGCAACGACACGGCGCGCGATGCTTGTTAAAAATGTTTCGCCGCGGCCTGGAAATCTCGTCTCTGCGTCCCTTCTCGAGATATCTCGGAGAGAGGAAAATATGTCCGAGAGGGTGGGGGGGGCGTGGAGGGGTTGGTTCGCGTTGGTTTCGCGATCAGGGACGTTTGTTGGGACGGAACGTTGTGGGGAAAAGGAGGAGGAGGAAGAGGGGAAACGGATGGCGGCGCGATGGCGGCGATTGTCGCAAGGGCGCCCGGCGGAAAAAAGAATGGCGGCGCGCCCGAGATTAAAAAAAACACATCAAACCTTTCAAGCCCGCCCGTCCTTGTACACGATCTGCCCGCCGCGCAGCATCGTGCGCATGCGCGCCGCGTAACGGGCGAGCGCGACGACGCCCGCGACCGCCACGAGCGCGGCGGCGAGCACGGCGCCCCAGAGGAGCCAGCCGGGCGGCCCGCCCGCGCTCGCGCCCGCGCGCGCCGCGCGCCGCCCGAGCAGCGCGCCCTCGCGCTGCACCTTGCGGGCCTCGTCCGTCGACGACAGCGCCTGCAGCAGGGCGGCGTACAGCACGCCGCCGTCCTCGGCGTCGCCGCCGGTCGAGCGAAGCGCGTCGCGCAGCGCGGCGTCGAGGCCCTCGGCGCCGCGCGCGTCGATGTGCCGCGCGATCTCGCCCACCACGGCGGCGCCCGCCGCGTTTTTCTTATTTCGCGCCGCCTTTTTCGCCGCCCTCTTGCGCTTGCCGCTCCCAGCGCCCCCCCCTGCCGCCGCCGCAGCCGCCGCCGCCGCCTCCTCCTCCGCCTCCTCCTCCTCGGGGTCGTAGTGCATGGCCTCGACGCGCTCGCCCCTCTCGCGCGCGGCGCCGGGCTCGACGCGGCTCACCAGGGACCAGCACCCGCGCTCCAGGTCGTGCAGGTGCCGCACGAGGCAGCCGCGCACGCCGCCCGGCTCCATCAGGGGCGCGGTCTCGGGGGTGGCGCCGCACAGCCGCGCGGCGTCGGCATCGCAGGGCGAGGTGAGCGAGGCGCGCGGCAAAAAGTCGTGCATCAGCAGGCGCGTGGCCTCTCCCAGGGCGGCGCCGCACTCAGGCGAGAGCTCGGCCTCAGTGCGGCCCAGGCACTCCATGGCCGCGCGGTCGTGGTCGTCGCGCGAGACGACGGCGCTCGCCTGGTCCTCGGACAGGGGGGCGTCGGCATCGGCGTCGGCGGCGTCGGCGTCGGTGCCGTTGCCGGCGGGGGCGGCGGCGGTGGCGGCGCTCGCGTCCGCCACAACTGCCCCCGCGTCTCCAGCACCGTGCAGAGCCGCGGCCGTGGCGGGGCAGTGGCGCACGAGGTCCTCGCGGCACGACGCGTGCAGGCGCGGGTTGAACGACAGGCGCGTGGACGCGCGGTGCAGCTGCTTTCGCAACGCGCGGCGGCACGCGGCCGGAAAGGCGGCGGCGCTCGGCGCGGCGGCGGTGGCCGCATCCGTGTCGTTATTGGCGGCCCCCTCAGCGGCGTCCCCGTCGAGCTCCTCGCCGCCGCCCCCCTCCCAGTCCTCGGGCATCGCCAGGGAGGGGGCCGAGTCCCAGCGCACGCCCGCGCCCGTCACAACTCCGTCCCACCAGCGCGCCAGCCCTCCCGCGCCGGCGGCCGACTCTGCAGCGGCGGCGCTCTCGCGCAGGCACGAGATCACGCTCGCCTCGCCCGGCGCCGTGCCGCCGCAGAAGAGCGCGGCGGCGCCCGCGCACGCGGCGCCCAGCTCGCGGTGCAGGCGGATGTCGGCGTGCTCGGCGGCCTCGGTGCGGCGCACCTCGCGGAGGCAGCGCGGCTCGAGCCCAGGGCCCTCGTTCTGCCTGAGGCACTGGTGCACGCGCCCGCCGCCCGGCCGCACGTGGGCGCACTGCCGGCGCACGTCCGCCTCGCACGCCTCGCGGAGCGCGTAGTCGAGGCGGTAGTCGCTCGCGGCGAGGCCCATGAGCCGGAGCAGCTGGCGGCGGCACCGCGGCTCGCGCACGCGCGCGCGCTTCTCCTGGAGGCAGGCGACGACGCGGCCGCGACCCGGCGCGACGCCCGGGCACAGGCTGGCGCGGTCCTCGGCGCAGTCGCGGCTGAGGCCGCGCATCTGGCGCACGTCCTCGACGGCGAGGGCGAGGTGGTCGTTGAGGGCGGCGCGGCAGGCGTCGCCAAAAAAGGGCGCGCCGCCGCCGGCGCCGAGCGGCGGCACAGCAGCGTCCTGGGCCCCGTCGGCGCCGCCGCCACCGCCGCCGCCCGCGGGCCCGCCCTCGTGTGCAAAGTCGGACAGGCAGTCAAGCACGTCGCCCGCGGCGCCGTCGCCCGAGAGGTACCCGCCGAATCGCCCGCCCGCGTCGTGCGCGGCGCGCCGCTCGTCGCCGCCGCCCGGCGCTGCCTCGCCCACGCCCGCGCAAAAGCGCGCGCGCTCGGCGCGGCACTCTCGCGCCACCTCGGGCACGTAGCGCAGGTCCCCGCTCGCCTCGCGCAGGCGCGCGGCCAGCACCAGGCGACAAGCAGGGGCCAGGCTCGCGCGCTGCCGCAGCAGGTCCTTCAGGCACCCCACGGCGCGCCGCGGGTCGGGGCAGTTGTCCGTGGCGTTGCGCGCGCAGGCGACCATGAGCTCTGCGTCGAGCGTGCTGTCCTCGTAGGCTTGCACGGCGCGGCGGCGCACGGCGGCGCGGCACGAGTCGTACTCGAGCTGGTCGACGTGGCGGCGGAGGCAGCCCGTGATGTTGAAGCCCTCGCCGGGCAGGGCGCGCTGGAAGCGGACGTCCTGGAGGATCGAGGAGGAGGACGAGCCGACGAGCAGCGCGTCGCCGTCGCCGTCGCCGTCGCCGCCCGGCGCCTCACCGCGCTGCAGCAGCGGCGACGAGCAGAACCTGTCGGCGTCCAGCTCGCACGACTTGCGCAGCGGCCAGTCCAGGCGGGCGTCCGAGGCGCGCAGCAGCATGCTATCGGCCAGGGCGGCGCCGCACGCGGGCGAGAAGGCGGCGTCGTGCCGAGAGTCCTCCAGACAGTCGACGACGCGGCTGTTGCCCGGCCTGACCCCCGAGCAAAAGGCGGCCGCGTCGCGCGCGCACGCCGAGGAGAGGCGGTGGTGGTAGCGGATGTCCTCGCTGTCGCGCGCCATGCGGGAGAACAGGGCCGAGGCGCAGCCCTTGGACAGGCGGGGGCGCTCCTGCTCGCCCCCGGCGCCGGCGCCCCCTTGCTCGCCCCCGGCCCCGCCTTTGCCGCCGCCGCCGCCGCCGCCCGCCGCGCTCGACACCGCGATGCGCTCGAGGCACACGCGCGCGGCCGACGCGTCGTGGCGCCACGCGCCCGGGGCCATGGCCGCGGGGCAGAGCGCCTTGAGGTCGTCCGCACACGCGCCCAGGAGCGCCGGGTCGAGCGCGACGTCCTCGGCGCCCTCCTGCTGCCGGAGGCCGACGGCCGCCGCGCAGCGCACCGAAAAGCCGTCGGCGAGCTTGCGGCGCGAGAGGCAGGTGACGAGCGGCTCGGGCGCGCCGTTCGCGCCCGCCCCCCGCCGGGCGGGGCCCCGGACGGACAGCGACGGCGCGCACAGGCGCACGGCCTCCGTGGCGCACGCCTCGAGCAGCGCCGGGTCGCGGGCCGGGTCGCCGGCGCGGCCGACGAGGAAGGCGCGCACGTCGTCGGCGCACGCGTCCGACACGCGCGCGCCCGGGGCCTTCGACTGCTGCGCGCCGGCGCCGCCCGCGTGGACGCCGTACTGCTCGTCGTGCAGGGCCTGGCGCAGGCAGCGCGCCAGCGGGCTCGCCTTTGCCAGCGCCGCGCGGTCGCGCACGGGGTAGGGCGCGCGCAAGCGCTCGGCGACGGTGGCGAGGGCGGCGTCGTCCGAGGCGTCGGTGGTGGTGGTCGCCTGCGCGTCGTCTGGGGGGGGTTGCTTGTCGGCGGCGGCGGCGGGGGGGTCGGGGTCGGCGTCGTCGGCGGCGAGCAGGGCGCGCAGGAGGCGCCGCGCGCCGTCGCCCTTTTCGGCGGCCGAGGCGTCCTCGCCCATTAGCTGCGGCGCCGGCTGCTCCTGCTCCTGCCGGGGCTTGTCTGCCTCCGGATCCTCCGCCGGATCCTCCTCGTCCTCAAACAGGTGGTCGCACAGCACCCGCGCGTCCTCCTTGCACACGCCGCTCGCGCTCACGTCCGGCAGCAGCTGCTGGATGTCGACCGGCCGCGCCTTGGGCTTGCCGGCGGTTGGCGCGGCGGCCTCGGCTTCGGCGGCGGCGGCGGTTGGCGCGGCATTTGCAACGGCGGCGAGCGCGAGAACGGCCGCGAGCGCGGCGACCGCGACCGCGAGCGGCGGGCGCTGCCTCCTGCGCGTCATCTTTGCTGCTGCTCAAAGGCGCGCCCAAGGAAGGAAAGTCCTGCGCCGATTGCGGTCCGATTCCAACACCAGGCGCGGATTGGGATTGGAAGAGGGGGGGGGGCAAGCGTGTGCGAGTTTGGCGGAGGGCGAAGGAAAGGGCGTCTGTCTCCCGTCTCCTTCTTCGGATTTGGTGATTCTATGTTCCGCTCACGGGTACGAGCACGGGCGGGAACGAATGCGCGTGCGATAGTGCTACTGGATGCGGATGGTGGTATTGAAGGGGCTTGGCGTACCGGGGGTGACGGTTGCTCGAGGAGGGGGGCACGAGATTTTGGTCCGAAGGAGGAGGGGGGACGTCATCGGGCAAACGTACAACTCTCCAACAGACCGCGCGCGCTGTGTTTCAACGCAGACTCGACGTCGCATCACACACACAATCACAAACAAGCATCCATCGTCATCAACGTTCCCTCTCTGCGCATCCCACAAAAAACGTCAGAAAGCGAACGAGCGAGTGACGACGTCGTCGTTGCCGGCAGCGCGCGCCCGTCACGTTGCTTCTTCTCTCAGCGCACACGACCAAGACACGCCATGACGTCCCGGTGCGTGGCCCGCGCTGGAAGCGCGCCGTCGTGCCGCACAGATCGACATGCTCGGCATCTCGCCCCGTGCGCAGCTCGCCCCAAAAATCCCTCACGAAAACCAGCTCCTCTCGCCGCCGCCGGAACAACGAAAACAAAGCAGGGCGGCGCCGTCGCGGCACGGCGAGACGGCGGCCGCGGCCCTGGTTACCAAAAAGGGGGCCCCGCGCGACCCTGACGAGGAGCAGGAGCAGGAGGAGGAGGAAGTGCCCGAGTCCTCGCCGCGCGAGGAGGCGGACCAAGAGCTTGAAGAACAAGGGCAAGAAGAAGAGGAGGCCGAGCACCCGCCGGCGCCGACGCCGCGCGCGGCTGCACCCGCTGCGCCCGCCGCCGCCCTCGCGTCGCCGACTTCCCCTGTGGCCGCGGCCGCTGCGGCCGCCGGCCCGGCCGTGCGCCGCATGGCCCGCCGCGCCGCCGAGGCCACGCAGGACGCGGCGCAGGCGACGCAGGAGGCCGCCCAGCAGGCGGGCACCGCCGCGGGCCGCGCCGCGGAACAGGCGGGCGCCGCCGTGGGCCGCGCCACAGAGCAAGCGGCCGCCGCGACGGCCGAGCCACGCCGCCGCGCGCGTCGCGCCGCCGGTCAGGCCGGCGCAGCAGCGGGCTACGCCGCCGGGCAGGCTGGCGCCGCGGTGGGCCAAGCCGCCGAGCAGGCCGGGCGCGCGGCTGGGCAGGCCGGGCTCACGGCCGCGCGCGCCGCGGGCCGCGCCGCGGGCCGCGCGGCGACTGCCGCGGCCCGCCCCGTCGCCTGGCCCGCAGGCGCGCTCGTCGTCGCCGCCGCCGCCCTCGCCGCCGGCCTCTTTGCCTCGCGCTACCTCTGGCCGGCTCTGGAGGCGGCGCTCCCCCCGCTGCGCCTCGCCCCCTTTTTGCTGTGGCGCCGCGGCGCGGCGGCCCTCGCGTCGGCGGCGGCCCTCCTGGCGCGCGGCGCGCCCGGCTGGCGCGCCGAGCTGCGGCTGTGGCGCACGCTGGGCGCCGACAACGCGGTCGTCTGCGCCGCGCTGGTCGCCTCGCGCGTGGCGGCGCCCCTCGTCGCCGCCTCGCTGGCCCTGCCGTCGCTCCTCCTGATGCGCGCGCGCCGCCGCGGGCCCGCCGCGCCGGCGTCGCCCCCGGTCCGGCCGCTGCGCCGCGCCGCCACCCCCGGGGCGCCCTTCGCCGTGTTTTCGCGGCCCTGGGCAGAGATGCTGCCCAGAGGCATGCACGGCGGCGGCCGCGGCGCCTCTGCGGCGGCGGTGTGGCTGAGCTCGCCCCCCGCCTCGGCCTGGGGCCTGGCGGCGCCGTTTGCGCTCGCGTGCCTCGGCCTGGGCCCCGGCGCCTGCCTGCTCCTGCCCGTGTGCGTGGGGTGGCTGGGCGGTGGTGCCGGCCGCGGCGCTGCTGCCGGCGCCCCCCCTCTGTCGTCGCGGCCCTCGGCGGCCAAGCGCCGCCGCGCGGCGGCCTCGTCGCCGTGGCTGCGCGCGGCCGAGTCGCGCCTGCTGCCGCTCTCCGCGCTCCTGCTGCTCGGCCTCGTGTGGGCCGCGGCCGAGGCCGCCGTGGGCGCCACCTGGGCGCAGGCGGGCGCGCTGTTTGCGCCCGTGGCGGCCGCGAGGCCGGCGCCGGCGGCGCCCGGGCTGCTCGGGGCGTGGTCGGGGGGGTCGTGGTGGGGCAAGGGCGTCGGCGGCGACGGCGCGAGCGCCAACGGCGGCAGCGTCTATCTGCGCTGGGCCGCGGCCGACGCGATCGTCGGGTTTTTCGTGGTCCTGCCTTGGCTGGCCTACCGGGACGCGCGCATGCGCCTGTCGCGCGCCGGCGCCGGCGGCCCCTCCTCTGCGGCGGCGGCGCGGCGCGGCGCGGCTGCCCGCGCGCCTGCCAGGGCCGGCACCAGCGGAGGCGGCGCCGGCGCGGCCGCCGTCGCCGCCGGAGCGCGCGCGGCCGCGCGCCTGCTCCAGGAGTCGGCCCCCGCCGTCGCCGTCGCCGCGTGGTGCGCCGCGCTGCCCCTGGTCGGCCCCGCCCTGTACGCCCTGGCGCGGCCCCAGCTGGTGCCGACGGGCCCCCCGCGCGGCGCGGCGGGCGAGGGCGAGGGCGAGGGCGAGGGCGGGGACGAGGGCGCCGACGCCGGCGAGGGCGAGGGCGCGGGCGGCGGGTGGCTCGGGCAGCGGGTGCTCTCCGCGCGCCTGTGGCCGGCCGTCTCGCGCGGCGCGCGCTGGATCGGTGGCCGCGCGTCGGCCGTCATGGGCCGCGGTGCCGGCGGCGGCGGCAGCGGCGGAGGCGTGTCCGAGGAGGAGCCGGGCGGCTATGAGGACGAGGACGAGGAGAGCGGGTTCAGCGGCGACGAGGAGGCGGAGGAGGGCGAGGAGGAGGGCGGGGCGGCGGCGGCGGCGGCGGGGCCCGAGGGAGAGGGCAAGGCGGAGGAGGAAGAGGAGGCGGAGGACGAGGGACCGGTGGTCGCCGGGCACGTGCTGCGCCGCCGCGGCCCGCGCGCGCGCGCGTGAGAAGGCCTCTGCGTGAGCAGAGGAGAGGAGAGGAGAGGAGAGGGGAGAGCAAAAGGAACGGGGGGGGGGGCGGCACGACGAGGGCCGACGGCGCCCGCGCCCGATATTTTCCGCCAGATCGCGCTTCACAGATTGACCCGGGGCGGCCTCGGCGTCCCCCGACGCAGCCGGCGACGCGCACGACCGCTTTTTTCATTGACGCAACCACAATACCGACGCATCATTACCAGCGCACACATACACATACACGCCAAAAAACAACCAGCGCCGATGAAACTTTCCATGCTGAGACGCCGCAAAATAGGCAAAAGCGGACATCGCGAGCGGCTTCGAGCGGCGGTGGTGTCGAGCGGCGACGCCGACACCAAGCTCGCGCTCGCCCTTCAACGCCGACTGCCCCTCCTCGTCTCACAACCGAGCCAACGACGAAGACCCCCACCTCGCATCAGGACCACCTTGAGTCAACGCATTCCCCACCGCGCCGTGTGACGCGCGTCTCACGCACTCTCCCTCGGCGCTTCGAGAGCACTCGATTCAAAGAAGAAGCGCGTCCCCCATCCCATGGCGCCCACGCCCGACCCCCCGGGCGGGCTGCGTGGCGGTGGCAGTGGTGGTGGCTCTGGTGGTGGCGGGGCGCTGCTGGACGGTCGGCACATGAGCGGCAACGGGAGCCGGAGGAGAGACGAAAGAGAAGAGGGGGACGAGGACCGCGCCCCCCGCCGGTCGCGCTGGGAGGACAGCAAGGAGCAGGAGCGCGCCGAAGTCCGAGGAGGCAGCGGAACGGGCGCGCCGCCGCCGTCCTCCTACCCGCCGCCTCCGCCGCCGCCGTCGACGGCGGGCGCGCCGCCGCGCCGAGACGCCGGCGGCGGAGAGGGCGCCGGTGGCGGCGGCGGCGCTGCCTACCCCCCTCCGCCCCCTCCTCCCCCGCGGGGCGGCGGCGGCTACGGGGGTGGCGGTGGCGGCTACGGAGGGGGCGGCGGCGGCTACGGGGGCGGCCGCGGTGACCACGGCGGCGGCGGCAGGTGGGGCGGCGGCGGCGGCGGCGGCTACGGTGGCGGGCGCGGCGGCGGCGGCGGCGGGCGCTTTGGCGGCGGCGGCGGCGGCGGCCGCCCCGTCAAGTGGACGGGCCCCGACTACAAGGGCTTCAACCTGGACGCGCCAGGGCTGGACGTGGGGCCGCACGACAGCGACCCGGAGGCCCTGACCTTCGCGGACGTGTGAGTACTGTCTTTTATTTGCGATTTGCCGTTTGGTTTTTCCCTCGAGTTTGGGGGCGGTCCGGCGCTCGGCGCGCGCTCCCTCGTTCATGCTGCCGCTTTTGCGGGGTTTGTCTGGCCGCTGCGGTCGTCGGGCCGCGGCGCGCCGTCGGGTTTTCCCCCCCTCGTCCTTCGTGCCCTCCTTATGACTCGAACACCTCCCCCAGCATCCCCCCCCCACAAACACAACAACAACCAAAAAACCCGCTTGGCCACAGCCGCCGCCTCAAGCGCCAGCGCCTGTGGACCGACCCGCGCGCCTGGTCGCTCTGGCGCAACACGCCCTCGCCTCCGCCGCGGGATCCCGGCGCCGCGGGCGAGGACGACGGCGAGGACGACGACGGCGAGGACGACGCCGGCGAGGACGAGGAGGGCCGGCCCCGGCGGCGGCGCGGGCGCGCCAATGGCGGCGACGACGACGAGGAGGCGCTGCTCGAGGCCGAGGCGGCCGCGCGCCAGGCGCGCCGCGCGTTGGCCGAGGAGGCGGCGGCACCCGCCCTGCGCGCCGTCGACGAGGCCGAGGCCGACCTCTTCCGCGCCTGGGCCGCCGCCGCCTGCGCCGCCCGCGAGGCCGCCGAGGCCGCCGCCCGCCTCGCCGCCGGCGACGACCCGGACGAGGGACCCCTCGCCCTCGGCCCGCTGCCCGCCGAGGCCGAGGCCGCCGCCGACGGCGCCTCGCTCCATGGCGGCGCCCGCCCGGGAGACGCCGCCTACGGCAAGTGCCTGCTGCCGGGCGAGGGCTCGGCCATGGCCGAGTATGCGGCCGCGGGCCGCCGCATCCCGCGGCGCGGCGAGGTTGGCATGAGCAGCAACCAGATCGAGCGCTTCGAGGACATGGGCTACGTGATGTCGGGCTCGCGGCACGCGCGCATGAATGCGGTCCGCCTGCGCAAGGAGAACCAGGTGTACAGCGCGGAGGAGAAGGCGGCGCTGGCCATGTTCAACTTTGAGGAGATGCGGCGCAAGGAGCAGCGCGTGTTGGACGACATGAGGGGATTGGTGGAGCGGGCGGTCAGCGGCGCGCAGGCGCAGGCGCAGCAGCGGCAGGACGAGCAGGAGCGGCAAGAGCGGCGGCGGGAGGGGGGCGGCGGCGGCGAAGGGGACGACGACGAGGAGGGGGCGGCGGCGGAGGATGGGGCAGCAGCGGGCGCCGCCGGGGGAGGAGGCGCAGGCGCGGGAGCCAAGGGATAGGCAAAGGCCAGTCGTAAGAAAACGGAAACGAAAACGAAAGCACGCCGCGCGGGGGGGAAGAAGCGCCTCGAAGCGGCCGGCGCCCCGAAGCCGCCGCCGCCGCCGCCGCCGTCGCCGCCGCCGCCCAAAGCACGCCCTCTCCATCACGCCCACCCTCTTCACACTCATCAACCAAAAGATCATACCCTTTGCTTCCTACGGTAGTGGACGGGCGCAGTGTTTAGTGTGCGAAGAGGAGCGAAGGCTCGAAGAAGGCAGCGTTTGTTTCTCCCCTCCCCCCTCCTCTAAAAAAGAGCAAGAATGGCCGACGTTGTTGATCACGTCGACGTCGTCGAGGAGGTCGCCGTCGAGGAGCTCGGCGCCGAGGAGCCCGCGCCCGTGCGCATCGGCAAGCGCGTGTTCGTTAGCAACCTGGCGTGGCGCACGTCGTGGCAGGTGCGTTCGCGGTGGGAGAGGGAGAGAGAGAGAGAAAGCGGAGGAGGGGAAGGAGAGCAGATGAGAAGCACTCGTCCGGCTTTTCCCCCTCCCCGGACGCGTCCCTGCAAGAGCGCCATCGCCGGCGCGCCGACGCGCCACTGCGGCAGGCAGCGGCCGCGCGACACCGCCCGTCGGGGCTGCTGGTCGCCTGGCGCCCTGGACTGGCGCGACAGAGAGTACGCTCGGGGCGAGAGACACACTCGCTCATCTCCCCCTCCCCCCGCCTCGCTCTCTTCCCAACCTCACAGGACCTCAAGGACAAGTTCCGCGAGTGCGGCAACGTCGTGTACGCCAATGTCCAGCGCAGCGAGGACGGTGAGTGGTCGTTTTCGCGCAGATCGCAGACGCGAGAAACCGCCTGACGGAGAGGCGGCTCTCTCTTCCCTCCGCGCCACGCGCCAGCCCTCGTCTCGCCCTCCGCCTGCGCGCGCCCACTCAGAGTCAAGCTGCGCGACGCGGCGATTCTGTTCATCTCGCTCGCGGGCGCCCGCCGTGCGTCAGCAATCATTACGCCGCCCGATCACCATATTGGGCCCCCTCGCCCCCCCGCTTCTCCAGAAGAGTCTCACCCCTTCCCCTCTTCCTTCCCTCTTCCTTCCTTCCGCCAACCAAACAACAGGCCGCTCCAAGGGCTGGGGCATCGTCGAGTTCGAGACCCCCGAGGAGGTGCGTCCGCTGTCATGTTCCTCCCCGGGCCAGTTCACCTTTCGAGGCGGATGAAAGACAGACGCCGACGCCAACGTCGACGCGCCGATGCCGACTCACCCCTCTCTTCCTCTCTCCAAAACGCAAAAAACAACACGCCACGAAATCCGCCCAAATCACAGGCCATCCAGGCCGTCAACACGCTCAACGGCGTCGACCTCGGCGGCCGCCGCATCTCGGTGCGCGAGGACCGCGAGGACCGCGACGTCAAGCAGTACGCCGCCGAGGACGGCGCCGCCGCCGCGCCGCGCCCGCCGCGCCCGCCGCGCGCGCCGCGCGCGCCCGCCGCCGGCCGCGGCGAGCGCGTGCGCCCCGTCATCGAGGGCGAGCCCTCGGGTTTCCAGATCTGCGTGCAGGGCATCCCTTGGAAGTACACGTGGAAGGAGCTCAAGGACCTGCTCGCCGAGGTCGGCGAGGTCGAGCGCGCCGACGTGATGATGGCGCCCGACGGCCGCTCCAAGGGCTGGGGCACGGTGCGCTTCCTGACGCAGGAGCACGCGACCGACGCCATCGCGCGCTTCCACGGCGCGCAGCACGACGGCCGCACGCTGACGGTCTTCCTGGACAAGAAAGCGTGAGGAGGGATTTGAGGAGGGCCGGGCCGGACGGTCTTTCCATTTGGACGACGACGGGGGCGTGCGAGGAGAGAGGCTGGGCGCGCGCCGGCCGGCCGGCGTGAGAGGGAGCAGACGCGCGCGTCCGTCGAGCAAGAGAGGGGGAGCGCGGGCGCGGGTGCGGCGGAGGCGGCGCAGGGGGGCACGCAGGGCGGGACGTCTCGTTCTCGCACCGTTGCCCCGCCGCCGCCGCTCTTGCCGCCGCCGCCGCCGCCCCGCTCTCGCCCGCGCGCGCGCGCGCGCCGCAACAACACACACATCAACAACATCCACATTCACCCCCCCCCCCCCCCCCCC
>Ga0209491_10001740_pt1 | contig 41055 bp, 39 predicted proteins | sample BON02_FD_187213 | JGI IMG/M metagenome (GOLD analysis project Ga0209491, IMG submission 187213) | Freshwater microbial communities from Lake Bonney liftoff mats and glacier meltwater in Antarctica - BON-02 (SPAdes) (version 2) | ecosystem: Environmental > Aquatic > Freshwater > Ice > Glacier... | reverse complement strand
ACTGCGTGGCAAAAAGAACATTGCGGCCCTTATCCACGCGCTTCGACCCGCCACTGTACAACTGAAAAAGGCAGCATAATGAATTCTGCCACCGGCTCAAACCTTCAACTGTGAGCGGGACACCGCCATCGATCGCGAGTCACTCTGCTTTCTCATTCGTGGGACTATTACCGCCGATGATTACCGTCGGATTAAGGAGATCGCAGATCGCGCGATTGCGACTAAGACCGTCAAACGCTCGTTGTTCTACCTTGATAGTCGCGGGGGTAATGTTGATGCGGCTATAGCAATTGGCCGAGAACTTCGGCGACTCTCAGCAGAAGTTTTCGTCAACAGCGAATGCCTTAGCGCTTGCGTCTTCCTTTTGGCGGGTGCAACACGTCGAATCGTTAGTGTAGGTGATAGTGTCGGCATCCATCGACCGTATCCAGTAAGTACAGAACACCGCGACTACGCAACTGCACAAAGAGAGCATGAGCGGCTTCGCAATCACGCTAGAGCGTTTCTTGACTCCATGAATTTGCCCGCCGAACTGTTTGACGCCATGCTGCGGGTGCCGCCCCAAGAGATCAAGGTCTTGTCCATGGATGAATTGGACAGATATGGGTTGAATCGAGACGATCCTGTGCGAGCTGAAATCGAAGACGCCAATGATGCGCGGAGCTACGGCATCACGAAGGGAGAGCTTTTTCGGCGAAAAGGCATAGCAAAAGTAAGATGCACTCCGCTGCCATTGCTTGCCGCGCGCTATACCTGCTATGAGGAAGTAATGAAGGGTGACGTACCATAATTCTCAACCTGAGCGCTACACTCCGTTCCGTACACGTTCAACGAGGCCCTCGCACCGCATTCATGGGCCATCGAGTGTTAATAATGAACCCGCAGCGAGCGTAGGGTGGGCAAAGCGCAGCGTGCCCACCGTCCTGACGAGTAAATGTCAACCTTCCAGCAACTTCAACCGCTGCACTTTCCCCGACGGCCCCTTCGGCAGTTCAGTCACCAACCTGATGATCTTTGGCGATTTGAATTTGCCGAGTTCCTGCAGTGAAAATTCCGCCAGCGCTTCCGCTGTGCATGCCACGCCGGGTTTCAGCACCACGCAGACCATGATGTCCTGCCCGTAGTGTGGGTCGGGGATGCCGACAGCGGCTGCTTCGAGCACCGCGGGGTGTTTCAGTAGCGCTTCGTCAATCTCGCGCGGGGCGATGTTCTCACCACCCTTGATGATCAGTTCCTTGCTGCGGCCGGTGATGAAGACGAAACCGTCGTTGTCCATATAGCCCAAGTCCCCGGTGTGCATCCAGCCGTCGGGCTCGAGCGTATTCGCGGTGTTTTCCGGATCCTTGTAATAACAGGTCATCAAGTTGTCGCCGCGCACCATCAGTTCGCCGGGCGTGCCACGTGGTTGTTCCCGATTAGTTGCCGGGTCGATGATCTTGGCTTCGTTGCCGAAGGCCGTGCCGGGACTGCCTATTTTGCGTTTGCTGCGCTCGTACGGGTTGGTGAAGCACGGCGCGTTGGTTTCCGTCATGCCAAAGGTTTCGATGATGCCGATTTTGAATTTTTCTTCGAAGGCGCGGTGCAGTTCCGGTGGCAGCGGTGACGAGGCCGAGCGGCAGAACTTGACGCGTGTGATGTCGTAGCCGCGATCGCGTGGGTCGGGGGCGTTCAGCAGGTAGTTGATCATGGTCGGCACCACATTGATCCACGTGCATTGGTGTTGCGTGACCAGTTCCCAGTAATTACTGACGCTGAAACGGTGCGGCATGACCACGCTGCCGCCGTGTAGCAGCGGCGCCACTGTGGTCACGATCTGGCCGTTGATGTGGTACAGCGGCATCGCGCACAGTACGCGATCGGCTGCCGTGAGTTCATGCGCGGCACTGGTGTATTCAGCGCCGGCCACCACGCTGCGATTCGACAGCACGCAGCCCTTGGGCTTGCCGGTAGTGCCCGAGGTATACATCAGCAGCGCATCGTCATCTTCAGAAATGTCCGGCAGCGCGATGTCGGCCAAGGCTGCACGTTCGAAAATTTCGAGTGCGTCGGGCTTGATGGTGATGACTTTGATATCGCGTTTGGTGTGGGCGAGCGCGGCATTGACCCGTTCGGCGTATTCGGCGCTGGTGAACACCACGCGGGTGTCGGAGTGTTCCAGCACGTAAGCGAGTTGCGAGGGCTGGGCCAGCAGGTTCAACGGCGCGACCATAAATCCCGAATACATCACGCCGATCAGCAGCCGCGCGGTCTGGTAGCTGTTGTGCAGCATCAGCGCGACTTTGTCGCCCTTGTTGAGCCCGAGGCCGAGCAGGTAGCGGCCTAAATCGCGCGACTCGCGCTGCAGTTGCGCGTAGTTCATGACCGCGCCGGTTTCCGGGGCGATCAGCCAGGTGGCGGGTGGCTCCGCAGCGCGCAGGTCAACGATGTAGCGTATGGTTCTCATAGTCCTGAATGTTTTACCGCCAAGACGCCAAGGGCGCCAAGAGAACTATCAAGCAACAAAGGAAACACAAAAGCACCGACGGACTGCGATTTTTTATTCTTGTTATTTTGCTTTTCTTGGTGCTCTTGGCGTCTTGGCGGTGTAAAGATGTTTCAGGCCCCGTATTTTTTCCGGTAGTCACCGAAGATGTCTTCGACTGAAGGTTCGCGCGGCGGGATCGTGCGCACGATGCGCGTGGTGTTCATGAAGTGTTTGTAATTGAGGTTTTCCGAAAAACTGTTGCCGCCCCAGGTGCCGCAGCCCATGGTCAGGGAAAACGGCAGGCCGTTGTCAAAGCTGCCGCCGTTGGCGATGGCATGGGCCTGATTGACGATCACGCGGCACACCGTCATTTTCAGTCCAAGCTGTTGAATTTGTTCATTATTTTTAGTGTGTATGCCGCAGGAATGACCGTCGCCCTGATAGTCGTAGATCGAGCGCAGCGTGCTGAAGGCGTGGTCGAAATCGCGCGCCTTGTAAATACTCATCACTGGCGACAGTTTCTCGCCAGAAAACGGTGCGGCTTTGCCGGTGCCGGTTTCCTCGACCAGCAGGCATTTGGCGTTGAGCAGTTCGGGGCGCGTGAGTCCGGCGACGGCGCAGATTTTCTTGACGGATTGAGCGGTGACGGTGGGTGACAGCTTGCCGCCGGGGAACATCGTTTTTTGCAGTGTTTCTTTTTCCGCTGCGGTCAGCAGTGTGCCGCCGGCCGCGGTCAGCGCAGAGATCATGCGGTCGTAAACCGCGGCGTGGATGATGACGCTGTTCTCCGAGGAGCAACTGGTGGCGTTGTCGAAAATCTTCGACAGCATGATTTTCTGCGCGGCGTCTTCAAGGTCGGCAGATTCGTCGACAATGACCGCGACGTTGCCGGCGCCGACACCCAGCGCCGGGGTACCGCTGGAGTAGCCGGCGCGCACATTGGCCTGCGAGCCGGTGATCACGACCAGGTCGGCCTGGCGCATCAATTCCTGGCTGGATTCCTTGGTGACCGGATGCGGCAGGGTCTGCACCAGATCGGCCGGCGCGCCGATACGCGTGAATTCGGCATGGATGAATTCAATCAGTCTGGCTGCGGTTGTATAACCCTTGGGTGAAGGCGACAGGATCACCGCGTTGCCGCACTTCAGGGCATTGATGATGTTATTGGCGGGTGTGGCGCCGGGGTTGGTGGAGGGCACGACAGCGGCGACGACACCGACCGGCCGCGCGATTTCGGTGATGCCCAGTTCCGGCAATTCAGCGAGTACGCCGGTGGAGATGGCGCCCTTCAGGTCGCGCAGCAGGCCCAGCGTCTTGCGGTGGTTCTTGTTGATCTTGTCTGCGACGTTACCGAGGCCGGTGTCGCGCACCGCGATTTCGGCGAGCAGCTTGTTACGGGAGGGCTCCATGATGGCCCAGCCGGCGGCGGTCACCAACTCATCGAGTTGTGCCTGTGAATAATGTGCGATGGCGGTCTGCGCCTTGCGTGCACGTGCGACCAGTGCGGCGACGGTCTGCGCTGCAGCTGTGGTAACGGGTGTATCAACGGCGGACATGGGTGCTCCTGATTACTTGGCGCTGCGCTGTTGTTGCCGCAAATAACGAAACAACGGCCAGATCAGCGTGATTATAGCGACGCACATGATGGCGCTGGCGACCGGGCGGGTGAAGAGCACAGTCCAGTCATTGCTGAAGCTGATCATGGTGGTCATGAAATTGGTTTCGGCCAGCGGGCCGAGAATCACGCCCAGCACCATCGGTGTGATCGGAAAACGGAAACGTTCGAACAGGTAGCCGACGATGCCGAAGATCACCATCAACCACACGTCGGTCAGGTTGTTGCGCGCGGCAAAAGCGCCCAGCAGGCAGCACATCACGACATAGGCCGAGACGATGACTTCCGGCAGGTCGAGCACCTTGACCATGAACTTGGTGGCGAAATAACCGATCAGGCACATGACGATGATGCCGACAAACACCGAGGCAAACAGCGCGTAAATGATGTGGCTGGAAGTCTGGAACACCTGTGGACCCGGCTGCAGGCCGTGCAGCAGGAAGGCGCCGAGGATGATAGCCGTGGCGCCGCTGCCGGGTATGCCCATGGTCACCAGTGGAATGAGCGCCCCGCCGACTGACGCGGTCGCCGCTGTCTGCGGCGCGACGATGCCTTCGGGGATGCCGGTGCCCATCTGGTGCCGGCGTTTGCCGTACTGGCCTTCGATGCCGTAGGAGAGGAATGACGCCACAGTGGCGCCGGCGCCGGGCACGATGCCGATGAATATGCCTACCAGTCCGCCGCGGATGAAAGTACCTTTTATCGCCAGCGCTTCACTCAAGCTTGGCAGGCGTGTGCGGATGTCGCTGACCTTGTCGAGTTGCGGGGATTTGAAGCCCTGTTCCATGCGCATGAACACTTCACCCAGACCATAAGCGCCAACCATGACCACAAGATAGTCGATGCCGTCGGCGAGGATCGGCACGCCGAACGTGAAGCGATGTGCGCCGTAGGTGTCATCAACGCCGACGGTGGCGAGCAGGATGCCGGCGAACAGGCTGATCAGCGCGTTGGCCAGATTGCCGCTGCCCAGCGACACCACGCTGGCCAGTCCGAAAAAAATGATGGCGAAATATTCCGGCGAGGAAAACGACAATGCAATTTTTGCCACGGGTTGTGCCAGCAGCACCATGGTGGTTGCCGCCACCATGCCACCGAAGAATGCGGAGATCAGCGTCCAGCCCAGCGCCTGCGCGGCTTCGCCTTTGCGCGCCATCGGATAACCGTCCCACAGCAGCGGCACGTCTATGGGTTCGCCCGGCACCCGGAACAGGATGGAGGTCCAGGCGCCAGCGTAGGTGCCGGACACGTACATGGCTGTGAGCAGGATGATCGCCGGCGTGACATCCATGCTGTAAGTGAACGGCAGCGCCAGCACGACACCCATGACCAGTGTCAGTCCGGGCAACACGGCCACCAGCAGACCGAGCACAATGCCGATGGTCAGGAACATCAGATTCACGGGTTGCAAGACCTGCGCAAATCCCTGCAACAGCAATGTCAGAGTGTTGTCCATGTCAGCGGATGCCCATCAGTTTCATCAGCAGTATCGTGAATTGCGCAAAAGGGCCACTGCCTATGGGCAGCGACACGTAGACCAGTTTCATGAATATGAACATCAGCAACAATGCCCCGCCCAGACTCATGGCAGCAATGACTTTTCTTTTTTTATAACCGCCGATGATCAGGAATGCTGCGATGTAAACGGCAGTCGTCAGAAAAAAGCCAGTGGTGGCGACCAGCGCCACGTACGCCAGTGTGGCTGCCATACCGGCCAGCAGCCGCCAGACCTGGTTGTCCTGCGGCGCCTGCATTGCGACTTCATCGGAGGCGGCGGATTCCGGCGGGGTCGTTTCGTTGAGCGGATTTTTTGCCAGTGCGATGCGCACGATTTCATACAGGCACACCACGAGCAGCAGGCCGAGTATCAGCCTGGGCCAGTAGTCGGGTCCCAGCACGCCTGTGCGGCGCTGGAAATCTATCTGCGTCGCCGTGTAGTAAAGAAACGCACCAGCGGTGCCGACCAGTACATAGGGCGCCATCTGGCGCAGGCGAGCGAAAAAAGGGGTAGGCATGTGCAAATTGCGGTGACAGCGCCGTGGTGTGCCGCAGGGAGCGGCACACCACGGTAACTGTAGTTATTTCTTCGGCGCGTACTTGCGCATGGCGTCGAGTTCGCCCTTCATGAACGCGACGGCATCGGCTGCCGGTACAAAACTGTCGGCTTCGGCAAACTGGTCCTTGAGCCAGGTTTTGTAGTCGTCGGTGGCTGCAACCTTGGCTAGCGCGTCGGATACGGCCTTGACGCGGGTGGCGTCGGTGCCGGCTTTCATGACGATGGCGCGGAACTGGTTAATGATGATGTCGTGGCCGAGTTCCTTGCCGGTGGGTATGTCCTTGAAGGCGGGGAAGCGCTTGTCGGCGAATATCACCACCGGCCGCATCTGCTTGCCGTCGAGGAAACTTTTCACGTCTCCGAGTTGCTCATAAACCAGGTCGGCATGGCCGCCCAGCACAGAAGAGTAACGTTCCGCCGGTTTTGGAAAGGGTACGGACTGCAGTTTCAGGCCTTTGCCGTTGAAGTAAATGACATGCAGGTCGTCAGCGCTGCCGAAGCCAGTGACGCCGACTTTCAATGGTCGTTTTTTTGCTTCCGCTTCGACATCCTTCCAGGTTTTCAGCGGGCTGTTCTCGGCAACAAAAAAAGCCGAGGGCTGCTGGATCATGACCGCGGCAGGCGTGATGTCGGTGAGTTTCCATTTGGTGGCAGTGCCTATCTGCAATGCCAGCGTATCGGCAATAAACACGGATACCGAATAACCGTCATTGGCGGACGTCAGCATTTTGGTCAGTCCGGTCTGGCCGGTGGCGCCGGCGACGTTGATGACCGGCAGCGATACGCCCAGCGCTTTTTCCAGGCCCGGCGCAATCTTGCGTGCCAGCTGGTCGGCGCCGCCGCCCGGTCCCCAGGGCACGACGAACTCGATCGGGCGGGACGGAAATTTGTCCTGCGCCATTGCGGGTACGGCCACTGCAAATACGCCTGCCATGGTGATGCCGGCCGCGAGCAGTGTTTTCTCTAGTGATGCGGTAATCATGCGATCTCCTTTGGTGGTGGCTGTGTTGCGCATCATCTGAATTATTGTGTCGGGCCGTGGTTTTGCGGATCAGAGTTGCCCACTGCCGCGTTGCGCGCGCTTTGAAGATTAGAGAAAGCGCAGGCCAAATGCAAACGCTTTCATTGAGCGGTTTTCGGTCTTGGGCTGCAGCCCAGTCAGGTTTTTAAAGTTCAATTAAAACAATGCATTGCGGCAACCCAAAGCCTGTGGCCCGAAGCTGGATGCGGGATCGGCTATGTGCCGGGGAAAGCGGCGCTTGTTGCGCGGGTCGCGGCACGGGGCATACGTGTGTGGCACCAGTTGTGGCGAGCCTGATCAACTATCTGCAATCAGGATTTTTATCGGCGCAACAGCAGAAGCAAGTCTTGCGCCAGTCTGCTGTGCGTTCCGAACAAAAATTGTTAGACTCCGGGTTCCCGAAAAACGACAACACCAGTTTATGAAATGGCAGATAAAAAATATTACAAATTCCAGGGGAAAATCGTTTTCGTCGGTTTCGGTTCCGTCGCGCAGGGTGTACTTCCGCTGCTGCTGCGCCACATCGATATCCCGAAGGAACGAATCTCCATCCTTACAGGGCATGATCGCGGTCGCGCCGAAGCTGAAAGCTTCGGCATACGCTACGAGATAAATCCCCTCACGCGCGAAAATTACCGCGCGGTGCTCGGCGCGCTGCTGGACAAGGGCGACCTCCTGATCAATCTGTCGGTCGATGTGGCGAGTTCCGCGCTGATCGAATTCTGCTGCGAAAAAGGCGTGCTCTATACTGACTCGTGCATAGAGCCGTGGGCGGGTGGTTATACCGATCAGCAAGTGTCGGCCTCGCGCCGCTCCAATTACGGGCAGCGCGAGGAAGTAATCAAAATGCGCAAAAAATATCCCGCTGCGGCCACAGTGATACCTACGCATGGCGCGAATCCCGGCCTGATTTCGCATTGGGTCAAGCAGGGACTGGTTGATCTGGCGCGCGACATACTCGGACGCACGGATATACCGCAATCCAAAGAGCAGTGGGCGCAACTGGCCATGGAACTGAACATCAAGAGCATTCATTGTTCAGAGCGCGATACCCAGGTCGCCAGCCCCCGCAAGCAGCACGGCGAGTTTGTGAATACCTGGTCGGTGGATGGTTTTATCGGCGAAGGCTCGCAGCCGTGCGAACTCGGCTGGGGCAGCCATGAGAAATACTTTCCGCCGGAGGGTCGCGAACACGATTTCGGCTGCAAGGCGGCGATTTATCTGGACCGGCCCGGCGCGTCGGTGAAGGTGCGGACGTGGACCCCCAGCGAGGGTGCGTTCCACGGCTGGCTGATTACCCACGGCGAGGCGATCTCGATTTCGGATTATCTGACGGTACGTGATGGCGACCAGGTGGTGTACCGGCCGACTTGCCACTACGCTTACCATCCTTGTGACGACACCGTGTTGTCACTGCACGAACTGGCGGGCCGCAACTGGGTGGGGCAGGACAAGCGGCGGCTGTATCGTGATGAAGTGACCGACGGCATAGATGAACTGGGTGCACTGCTGCTGGGCCACAAGAAGGGTGCTTACTGGTATGGCTCGCAATTGTCGATCCAGGAGGCACGCAAGCTGGCACCACATAACAACGCCACCAGCCTGCAGGTTGCCGCCGGTGTGCTCGGCGCCGTGGTCTGGGCCATGGAGAATCCGCAGGCCGGCATCATTGATCCGGACGATATGGACTTCCGGCGGGTGCTGGAAATCGCCAATCCCTATCTGGGCAAAATGGTTGGTGTCTACTCGGACTGGACACCGCTGCAGGGTCGCAATCATCCCTTTGCAGAAGATCTGGATGAGGCGGATCCCTGGCAGTTCAAGAACGTGCGCGTGATCTGAACGCGCCGGATGCATAAAACGCGGGACATTCAGTAGTAACCAGGCGCAATCTTCTCCTATGGCGCTGAAGCCCGATACACACGTTGCACTGGCGGTGCCGTCCCCCTGGGTGGAGCGCTGGGCCGCACTGGTGCCGGCGGGTGGCGCGGTGCTGGATGTGGCCTGCGGCGGTGGCCGGCATGCGCGGTTTTTTGCGGCACGTGGCCACCCGGTTGATGCGGTTGATCGCGATGCCGCTGCCATTGCAGCGCTGGCGGGCATTACCGGCATTACTGCGCTGTGTGCGGACATAGAAGGCGGGCCCTGGCCGTACGCCGGTCGCCGGTTTGCCGCGGTGGTGGTGACCAATTATCTGCACCGGCCCTTGTTTCCGGCACTGCTTGCCGCCTTGGCTCCCGGTGGCGTGCTGATTTACGAAACTTTTGCACTGGGCAACGAGGCTTATGGCCGTCCGGCAAATCCTGAATTTCTGTTGCAGCGAGGAGAGTTGCTGCGCGTGATTGGCGGGGCCAGGGTATGCGCTTTTGAGGATATCCATGTGGAGCAGCCCAAGTCAGCCGTGGTGCAGCGCATCTGTGCGGTGCTTGAGGCTGAGTAACGGCCTAAATTTCTTTTGAATTCAACCGCTTTTCGCGCTGCAACAAGCGTCGGCCCAAATTGACCGGGGTGGTCGCACCCGGTAAAATTCGCCGGTTTACTCGGGCTGGATCAGAAATGCGGGTCAAGTTTGTTGCGGGCAACTGGAAAATGAACGGCAATGTGGCCTCGAATGAGGCTCTGTTGCAGGTTCTGGTGCCCGGACTGGCGGGAATCTCCGGCATGGAGAATGCGGTTTGCCCGCCTTACACCTATCTGTCACAGGTGCAGCGCACCCTCAAGGGATCAAAAACGGCCCTGGGTGGTCAGGATCTGTGTCAGCACGCAAACGGCGCCTATACCGGCGGCGTATCAGCGGAGATGCTGCGTGATCTGGGGTGCACGTATGTGATCGTAGGGCACTCCGAGCGTCGTATGGTGTTTGGTGAATCCGATGCCCTGGTGGCGGAGAAGTTTGGCGTGGCGCAGCAGGCGGGATTAAAGCCGATACTGTGCGTGGGTGAAACGCTGGAAGAACGTGATGGCGGCCGCACCGAGCAGGTTGTGGCCAGGCAGCTGGATGCGGTGATGCAGCGCGGTGCTGCGGAATTGCAGAACGCGGTAATTGCCTATGAACCGGTGTGGGCGATCGGTACCGGCAAGACGGCATCACCGGAAGAAGCGCAGGCGGTGCACGGATTTATACGCAGCCGGCTGGCGCAGGCTGACCGGAAGCTGGCTGATGGGATGCGTATTGTTTATGGCGGCAGCGTGAAGGCGGCAAATGCCGCACAGCTTTTTACGATGCCGGATATTGATGGTGGTTTGATCGGCGGAGCAGCGCTGGTTGCTGAAGATTTTATTGCGATCTGCCGGGCGGCAGCGCACGCAGGCTAAACAAGCGGGGGCAGCATGGAAGTCGCGATACTGGTGGTACATGTCATGGCAGCGCTGAGCATCATCGGCCTGGTGCTGCTGCAGCATGGCAAGGGTGCGGACATGGGTGCGGCATTCGGCAGCGGTTCTGCCGGCAGCATGTTTGGTTCGTCCGGATCCGCGAATTTTCTCAGCCGCATCACGGCTGTGATGGCGGTGGTCTTTTTTGTGTCCAGCATCAGCTTGACGATATTTTCGACCAAGGGGGACAGCGGCAAAGGCGTGATGCAGGCGCCCATCGAATCGGCCCCCGCGCAGTCGTTGCCTTCGCAGATACCGACTCCTCCGCCGGCGGTGCCGGCCTCGGACGTGCCGGTGCCGGCAGCACCGGCTGCGGCTGGCGGTGCAAAGTCGGGTGAGGTGCCGAAGTAACAGGTGAATCGCGAAGCAGGGCCGTTGCAGTTTTCTGCCCCGTTTCATGCTTCACTGCGGTAGTAAATGCAGACAGGTTTGGTCGACGTGGTGGAATTGGTAGACACGCCGTCTTGAGGGGGCGGTGGCGAAAGCCGTGAGAGTTCGAGTCTCTTCGTCGACACCAGTGTGAGTAGTTAAAGTGATGTGGCAGCAGGCAGTACAGGTACAGGGGCGCCCGGTATCGGGCCGCAGGGTATTTCGTAACAGTGCAGAAGGCCGCAGATGCTGGAAGCTTATTTTCCAATTCTGATGTTTATTGCCGTGGGTCTGGTCTTCGGTGTGGCGCCGGTTGCCGCCGGCTGGATTGCCAGCCGCGTCGTCGGATCACACCGGCCCGACCAGCAGAAATTGTCGCCCTACGAGTGCGGATTCGAGGCTTTCGAGGACGCACGCATGCGTTTTGACGTGCGTTACTACCTGGTGGCGATACTGTTCATTCTGTTTGACCTGGAAATTGCATTCCTCTTTCCGTGGGCCGTGGTGTTGCAGGAAATCGGCCTGTTCGGATTTTTTGCCATGATGATCTTTCTCGCCATTCTGGTCGTGGGGTTTGCCTACGAGTGGAAAAAGGGCGCGCTGGAGTGGGAGTGAAACCGTGAGCTACCTGACGAGGGGCCCCATCTTGATGGGGATCGGCAGTCAAGCGAACGGTTTCGGGCGCCGACGCCCGGGTTTTGGTTGCTTGCCCGGAACGGTCAGAGGCGCCGACGTGAGCCTTATTAATATCTCAGGTTCGAGGTAATTTATGGGCGCCATCGAAACCATTAACGAAAATCTCAACGACAAGGGGTTCATCACCACGTCGGTGGACTCGCTGGTCAACTGGACCCGCACCGGCTCGTTGTGGCCGATGACTTTCGGCCTCGCCTGCTGCGCGGTGGAAATGATGCATGCGGGTGCGGCGCGCTACGACCTCGACCGATTCGGCATCGTGTTCCGTCCCAGCCCGCGGCAATCCGACGTGATGATTGTTGCCGGCACGCTGTGCAACAAGATGGCGCCGGCGCTGCGCAAGGTTTATGACCAGATGGCGGAGCCACGCTGGGTTATTTCCATGGGTTCGTGCGCCAACGGCGGCGGTTATTACCATTATTCCTATTCGGTGGTGCGCGGCTGTGACCGCATCGTGCCGGTGGATATCTATGTGCCGGGTTGCCCGCCGACGGCTGAAGCGCTGCTCTACGGCATCATCCAGTTGCAGAACAAGATCAAACGCACCAATACCATTGCCCGCTAGCCGTCACCCATCAACCATTCATGTCCAGCAGAACTGAAACCCTGATCGCCGCGCTGCAAGCCGCGCTGGGCGACAAGATCGTCAGCGTAACCGAGGCCCTGGGCGAGGTAACCCTCGTCGTCAAAGCAGAACACCTGCTGGCTGCGGGCGCCATCTTGCGCGACGATGCCGCGCTGAAATTCGAGCAAATGATCGATCTCTGCGGCATGGATTACAGCGATTACGGTGATGGTGCCTGGGAAGGCGCGCGGTTTGCGATTGTTTATCATTTTCTGAGCTTGGCTCATAACCGGCGTGTGCGGTTGCGTGTGTTCGCACCGGATGATGCCTTCCCGGTGGTGGAATCCGTCATCGACCTGTGGTCGGCAGCGAACTGGTTCGAGCGCGAGGCGTTCGACCTCTACGGCATCATGTTCACCGGCCATCCCGACCTGCGCCGGCTGCTGACCGATTACGGTTTTGTCGGCCATCCGTTCCGCAAGGATTTCCCGCTGTCGGGAAACGTCGAGATGCGTTACGACCCCGAGCAGCAACGGGTCATTTATCAGCCGGTGACCATTGAACCGCGCGTGATCACGCCGCGCATCGTCCGCGAAGAAAACTATGCGGACTCCGAAGGTTTCCGCAAGGGCTGACCATGGCGGAAATCAAAAATTACACGATGAACTTTAGTTTCGGCCGCACCGCCGTTCGGCGTTGCTTGACCTGCTGCGCAGGTCAGCCTGCACAGAAGTTCGAGTTGGCATCGGTTGTGCGTGCTTTGAAGCGAGTGCAGGCGCATGGCTGAAATCAAGAACTACACGATGAACTTTGGGCCGCAGCATCCGGCTGCTCACGGCGTATTGCGCCTGGTGCTGGAGCTGGATGGCGAAGTCATTGAGCGCGCCGATCCGCATATCGGCCTGCTGCATCGGGCGACCGAGAAGCTGTGTGAACACAGAACCTTCATCCAGTCGTTGCCGTACATGGACCGCCTGGATTACGTGTCGATGATGGTCAATGAACACGCCTACGTGATGGCTATCGAAAAACTGCTGGGTCTCGAAGTGCCGGAACGCGCCCAGTACATCCGCGTACTGTTCGATGAAATCACGCGGCTGCTGAACCATCTGCTGTGGCTGGGCGCGCATGCGCTCGATATCGGTGCGATGACGGTGTTTCTGTATTGCTTCCGTGAGCGCGAAGACCTGTTCGACACCTACGAGGCGGTGTCCGGCGCGCGCATGCACGCGGCTTATTACCGTCCGGGCGGCGTCTATCGTGACCTGCCGGACACCATGCCGCAGTACAGCGCCTCGCGCATCCACAACGCTGCGGCGATCAAGGGCATGAACGAAAACCGTCAGGGTTCGCTGCTCGATTTCATCGAGGATTTCAGCAAACGCTTCCCGAACTATGTCGATGAATACGAAACCCTGCTGACCGACAATCGCATCTGGAAACAGCGCACCGTCGGCATCGGCGTGGTATCGCCGGAGCGCGCATTGTCGCTGGGTTTTACCGGGCCGATGCTGCGCGGCTCGGGTATTGAATGGGATCTGCGCAAGAAACAGCCCTATGAAGTCTATGACCGGATGGATTTCGACATCCCGGTGGGCGTCAACGGCGATTGTTACGACCGGTATCTGGTGCGGATTGAGGAAATGCGCCAGTCCAACCGCATTGTCCGCCAGTGCGTGGACTGGCTGCGCAAGAACCCGGGTCCGGTGATAGCCGACAGCCACAAGGTTGCGCCGCCATCGCGCGTGGCAATGAAAACCAACATGGAAGAGCTGATCCACCATTTCAAGCTGTTCACCGAGGGCATGCATGTGCCACCGGGCGAGGCTTATGCGGCGGTGGAACATCCCAAGGGCGAGTTCGGCATTTATCTGGTGTCCGATGGCGCCAACAAGCCGTACCGGTTGAAAATCCGCGCGGCCGGTTTTGCGCATCTGGCGGCGCTCGATGAAATGGTCCGCGGCCACATGATCGCCGACGTGGTGGCGATCATCGGCACCCAGGACATCGTGTTCGGGGAAATTGACAGATGAGTGACCGATGAACGCCCCGACAATTCCTGTCGCTGCGCTTTCTCCTGCTTCGCTGGCGAAAATCGACAAGGCCGTTGCCAAGTACCCGCCAGACCGCAAGGATTCAGCGGTGATGGCGGCGCTGACCATCGCCCAGGACGAAAAAGGCTGGCTGGCGACCGAAACCATGGATTTTGTCGCGCAGTACCTGGGCATGCCGCCGATTGCGGTGTGCGAGGTCGCGACCTTCTACGCCATGTACAACATGAAACCGGTCGGCAAGTACAAGCTGACCATCTGTACCAACCTGCCGTGCGCACTGCAGGGTGCAACCGTGGCCGCCGAACACCTGAAAAAAGCACTGGGCATCGGTTACAACGAAACGACGGCTGACGGCTGTTTCACGCTGAAAGAAGGCGAGTGCATGGGCGCCTGCGGTGATGCGCCGGTGATGCTGCAGAACAACAAGCGGATGCTGTGTGCAATGAGTCCGGAAAAAATAGACCAGTTGATTGCCGACCTGAAATCCGGGGAGGGCCGGTAATGGGCGCCCTCATCGGACTGCCGATACCACCGTTTGCCGGCGACATATTCGGACCGGACGCCGTCATCATGAAAGGCGTCACCGGACTCAACTGGCGGCTGCAGGATTATGTGGCGCGCGGCGGTTACGCGGCGCTGAAAAAAATCCTCGCCGAAAAAATTTCGTCGGAAGAAGTTGTCAATGAACTGAAAAAGTCCGCGCTGCGCGGACGCGGCGGCGCCGGTTTCCCGACCGGGCTGAAGTGGAGCTTCATGCCCAAGCAGTATTCGGGGCAGAAGTACCTGGTGTGCAATTCGGACGAAGGCGAGCCGGGCACATTTAAGGATCGCGACATCCTGCGTTACAATCCGCACAGCCTGATTGAAGGCATGATCATCGGCGGTTACGTGATGGGCATCACCGTGGGTTACAACTACATCCACGGCGAAGTGTGGGACGTCTACGAACGTTTCGAGGAAGCGCTGGATGAGGCGCGCGCCGCGGGTTACCTCGGCGACAGGATCCTCGGCACCGATTTTTCGTTCCAGCTGCATGGCCACCACGGTTACGGCGCCTATATCTGCGGCGAAGAAACCGCGCTGCTGGAGTCGCTCGAAGGCAAGAAGGGGTTTCCACGCTTCAAACCGCCGTTCCCGGCGAGTTTCGGGCTCTACGGCAAGCCGACCACCATCAACAACACCGAAACCTTTGCCGCGGTGCCGTGGATCATCGTCAACGGCGGCGAAGCCTTCCTCAATCTCGGCAAACCCAACAACGGCGGCACCAAACTGTTTTCGGTATCGGGCGATGTGGCGCGACCGGGTAATTTCGAAGTCAAACTTGGCACGCCGTTCCCCAAGCTGCTGGAAATGGCCGGTGGCATGCGCGACGGCCGCAAACTGAAAGCCGTGATCCCCGGCGGTTCGTCGATGCCGGTGCTGACCGCTGACGTGATGATGGCCACGGACATGGACTATGACTCCATCGCCAAGGCCGGCTCGATGCTGGGTTCCGGCGCGGTGATCGTGATGGATGAGACGCGCTGCATGGTGAAGTCGCTGCTGCGGCTGTCGTATTTTTATTACGAGGAATCCTGCGGCCAGTGCACGCCGTGCCGCGAGGGCACCGGCTGGCTGTACCGGGTGGTCGACCGCATCGAGCACGGCAAGGGCCGGCCCGAAGACCTGGACATGCTGAACAAGGTCGCCGACAACATCCAGGGCCGCACGATCTGCGCGCTGGGTGACGCGGCGGCGATGCCGGTGCGCGCATTCATCAAGAATTTTCGCGATGAATTTCAATATCACATCGACCACAAGAAGTGCCTGGTCGCACCTTATATCTAAGCCGACGCCATGCTTGAAATCGAACTCGACGGTAAGTTGATGGAAGTGCCCGAAGGCAGCACCGTAATGGATGCCGCCAACAAGGCCGGCATTTACGTGCCGCACTTCTGTTATCACAAGAAACTGTCGATTGCCGCCAACTGCCGCATGTGTCTGGTGCAGGTGGAGAAGGCGCCGAAACCGCTGCCGGCCTGCGCGACCCCGGTCACCAACGGCATGAAGGTGTGGACGCATTCGGACGGCGCAGTGAACGCCCAGAAGGGCGTCATGGAATTCCTGCTGATCAACCATCCGCTGGATTGCCCGATCTGCGATCAGGGTGGTGAATGCAAGTTGCAGGATCTCGCGGTGGGTTACGGTGCGAGCGGCTCGCGTTACGAGGAAGACAAGCGCGTCGTGGCCAACAAGAACCTCGGCCCGCTGATCTCCACCGACATGACGCGCTGCATCCACTGCACGCTTTGCGTGCGGTTTGGCGAGGAAATCGCCGGCATCATGGAACTGGGCATGATCGGCCGCGGCGAACATGCGGAAATCATCACCTTCGTCGGCAAAACCGTCGATTCGGAACTGTCGGGCAATGTCATCGACCTCTGTCCGGTCGGCGCGCTGACCTCGAAGCCGTTCCGCTACAGTGCCCGCACCTGGGAGCTGACGCGCAAGCCTTCGGTCAGCCCGCACTGCGGCTTTGGGTCCAATCTGACGCTGCAGATGAAGCAGAATCGCGTGATGCGCGCCTTGCCGCGGGAGAACGAGGCCGTCAACGAATGCTGGTTGTCGGACAAGGATCGTTTTTCGTACGAAGCGCTGAATTCGGAAAAACGCCTGGCGAAGCCGATGCTGAAGCAGGGCGGCCACTGGCAGGAAGTCGAATGGCCGGTGGCGCTGGAATTCATTGCCAAGGAACTGCAGCGCATCAAGGCAGCGAACGGTGCGGCGAGCATCGGTGCACTGGCGACGCCGCACCAGACGCTGGAAGAATTGCACCTGCTGCAGAAGCTGCTGCGGGGCTTCGGTTCGGGCAATGTCGATTTCCGTCTGCGCCAGGCGGATTTCAGCACTGACGGCAAACTCGCCGGCATTCCCTGGCTGGGCATGAACATCGCCGACATCGCTGCGCTGGATCGCGTGCTGGTGATTGGCTCGACGTTGCGCAAGGATCATCCGCTGATTGCGCACCGTTTGCGACAGTCGACCAAGAAAAAGACCGAGCTCAATCTGATTCATGCGGCTGACGATGATTTGCTGATGCGCGTTGCTAACAAAGCCATCGTTGCGCCAGCACTGCTGCCGCAGACATTGGCGCAGGTGGTGAAAGCTGCCGCAGAATTGAAGAATGCCGCAGTGCCGGAATCAGTGCGCGGGGCTGTGAGTGGTATGACGGTCGGCGAAGCCGCCAAAGGCATCGCAGCCAGTCTCGTATCCGGGGAGAAGGCCGGTGTGTTCCTCGGCAATTTTGCTGAACAGCATCCGGCAGCGGGGGAACTGCATGCGCTGGCGCAGGCGCTGGGTGAGATCCTGGGTTGCCCGTTTGGTTTCCTTGGCGCCGCAGCGAATAGTGTTGGTGGTTATGTTGCTGGCTGTGTGCCCGTCGGAAAAATCAAGGGTAAAAATGCGCGCGAGATGATTGAATCACCGCTGAAGGCGTACCTGCTGCTGGGTGTAGAGCCCGAACTCGACATGTTTAATCCGCGGCAAGCCATTGCCGCGATGAAACAAGCGGAGTTGGTGGTCGCGATGAGTCCGTTCCAGCATGGCGCCACTGAATATGCGCACGTGCTGCTGCCGATCGCGCCATTTACCGAAACTGCCGGTACGTTCATTAACACTGAAGGCCGGGTGCAGATTTTCAACGGCGTGGTGAAACCGCTGGGTGAGACGCGGCCGGCGTGGAAAGTACTGCGGGTGCTGGGCAATCTGCTCGGACTCAGCGGTTTCGAGCACGATGGCGCGGATGATGCGCAGCGCGAAGCGCTCCACGGTAAAAACGAAATATTAAATAAAAACAACAACTTACAGTTTACCCTCAGTGCGCTGCCGACAGCAGCGGATGGGCTGGCCCGGATTGCCGAAGTGCCAATCTATGCTGCCGATGCACTGGCGCGCCGTGCGCCCAACCTGCAGAAAACCCGCGATGCGCAGCCGCCGGTGGCAACGATGAACCGCGCGCTGGCCGATCAACTGGGATTGCACGACGGCGATTTTGTGCGCGTGGCCCAGGACGGTGGCGACGTGACCGTGCCGTACGCCATCGATGACAAACTGCCGGCCGGCTGTGTGCGGCTGGCTGCGGCGCAAGCGGAAACTGCAGCGCTGGGTGATGCTGCAGCAACATTGACCGCAGAACGCGTGGCTCAGGCGCAGAAGGTGACCGCCTGATGCTGGATACGCTGCTCGCCTATCCGCAAGAGCTGCTCGGTCCGTTGTGGCCGGCGGTGTGGACGCTCGCCAAGATCCTGGTGATCGTCGTGCCGCTGATGCTGTGCGTGGCCTACCTGACGCTGTGGGAACGCAAGCTGATCGGTTTCATGCAGATTCGCATCGGCCCGAACCGCACCACGTTTTTTGGTTTGAGCTGGCTCGGCGGTTGGGCGCAGCCGATTGCTGATGGCCTGAAACTGCTGTTCAAGGAAATCATCGTTCCTACCGGCGCGAACAAATTCCTGTTCGTGCTGGCCCCCATCATGGCCATCATGCCGGCGCTGGCGGCGTGGGCAGTGGTGCCGTTTTCACCCGAGCTGGTGCTGTCGAACATCGATGCCAGCCTGCTCTACCTGCTGGCGATGACTTCGCTGGGTGTCTATGGCGTGATCATTGCCGGATGGGCTTCGAATTCGAAATATGCCTTCATCGGCAGCCTGCGCTCTGCAGCGCAGATCGTCTCTTACGAAATTGCCATGGGTTTTGCGCTGGTCGGCGTGCTGATGGCGGCGCAAAGCCTGAACCTCGGAGAAATCGTCAAGGCGCAAGAGGGCGCAGCAGGGTTGTTCAGCTGGTTCTGGCTGCCGCTGTTCCCGCTGTTCCTGACGTACGTGATTGCCGGTGTGGCCGAAACCAACCGTGCGCCGTTTGACACCGCCGAAGGCGAATCGGAAATCGTTGCCGGTTTCCACGTCGAATACTCGGGCATGACCTTCGCGGTGTTCTTCCTCGCCGAATACGCCAACATGATCCTGATCTCGATGCTGACCGCGATCCTGTTCCTCGGCGGCTGGCTGTCACCGTTCCCGGCGTCCTGGGGTTTCCTCGGCGCAGCGAGTTTCGGCTGGCTGATCCTGAAAGCCTTTTTCGTGGTGTCGTCATTCCTGTGGTTCCGTGCGACTTTCCCGCGCTACCGTTATGACCAGATCATGCGTTTGGGCTGGAAAGTGTTCATCCCGGTGACGCTGGTGTGGATCGTCGTGCTTGGCGCGTGGATGCAGACACCACTGTGGATATGGTGGAAATGATGATCCAGTCCATAAGAAAATTTCTCAGTACCTTCCTGCTGTTCGAACTGCTCAAGGGCATGGCGCTCACCGGGCGTTATCTGTTTGCACGCAAAATCACCGTGCAGTTTCCCGAGGAGAAGACGCCGCAGAGCCCGCGCTTCCGCGGACTGCATGCGCTGCGCCGTTATCCCAATGGTGAAGAACGCTGCATCGCCTGCAAGCTGTGCGAGGCGGTGTGCCCGGCGCTGGCCATCACCATTGAATCCGAGCAGCGCGACGACGGCACGCGTCGCACCACGCGTTACGACATCGACCTCACCAAATGCATATTCTGCGGGTTCTGCGAGGAATCGTGCCCGGTGGATGCCATCGTCGAGACGCGCATCTTCGAATACCACGGCGAGAAACGCGGCGACCTGATTTACACCAAGCCGATGCTGCTGGCGATCGGTGATGCCTATGAAGAACAGATTGCTCAGGATCGCGCCGACGACGCGGCCTACCGGTAAAAAGACAACATGACCTTTCAGGAATTCATATTCTGGTTTTTTTCGGCAATCCTGGTATTTGCCGCGCTGCGCGTGATCACCGCGCGCAATCCCGTGCACGCCGCGCTGTTCCTGGTGCTGGCGTTCTGCACCTCGGCCGGGCTGTGGATACAGCTGGAGGCGGAATTCCTCGGCATTGCGCTGATCCTCGTTTATGTCGGTGCGGTGATGGTGCTGTTCCTGTTTGTGGTGATGATGCTCGACATCAACCTGGCGCGGCTGCGCGAGGGGTTCTGGAGTTACCTGCCGGTGGGCGCCGTGGTGGCGGTGCTGCTGGTCATTGAAATGGCGCTGGTGCTGGGCGGACCCTATTTTGGCCTGAGCGAGATGCCGCAGCCCGAGGCGGCGGTGGCGGGATACAGCAATACCAAGGCGCTGGGCCTGCTGCTCTACACCGACTATGTCTATCCATTCGAACTGGCTGCGGTGATTCTGTTGGTGGCCATCGTCGCGGCAATTGCCCTGACCCTGCGCCGCCGCAAACACAGCAAACACATCGATCCGGCGCAGCAGGTGAGCGTGCGTCGCGAAGACCGGGTGCGCATCGTATCCATGCCATCTGAAAAAAACCATGAAGGGTGATTGCGTGATGGGTGTAGGGGAAACGCAGATGAAAACGCACTGTCCGCGGTCGGGAGGTGTTGCTTGATTTCGCTGTCACATTATCTGGTGCTCGGCGCGGTTCTGTTCGCCATATCGGTGATCGGCATATTCCTCAATCGCAAGAACATCATTGTGCTGCTGATGGCCATCGAGCTGATGCTGCTCGCCGTCAACATGAACTTCATCGCGTTTTCGTATTTCCTGAACGACATCGCCGGGCAGGTGTTTGTGTTTTTTATCCTGACCGTTGCCGCTGCTGAATCGGCCATCGGCCTGGCGATCCTGGTGGTGCTGTTCCGCAATCTCAACACCATCAACGTCGACGACCTCGACCAGATGAAGGGTTGAGCCGGACATGACTTCGATGCAAAAACTCTATCTGCTGGTGCCGCTGGCGCCGCTCGCCGGCGCACTGATCGCCGGCCTGCTGGGCTGGCTGATCGGCCGCCGCGCCTCGCACTGGATCACCATCCTCGGCATGGTGGTGTGCCTGGTTGCTTCCTTCCTGGTGTATCAGGACGTGATGCGCGGCAACGTGTTCAATGGCCCGCTTTACACCTGGCTGGTGTCAGGCAATATCCGCTTTGAGCTGGGTTTCCTGATCGATCCGCTGTCGGCGACGATGATGATGGTGGTGTCCTTCGTGTCGCTGATGGTGCACATCTACACCATCGGCTACATGGCCGACGATCCCGGTTATCAGCGCTTCTTCAGCTACATCTCGCTGTTCACGTTCTCAATGTTGATGCTGGTGATGAGCAACAACTTCCTGCAGTTGTTCTTCGGCTGGGAAGCGGTGGGCCTGGTGTCGTACCTGCTGATCGGCTTCTGGTACACCAGGCCGACGGCGATTTACGCCAACCTCAAGGCATTCCTGGTTAACCGCGTCGGTGATTTCGGTTTCCTGCTCGGCATCGCGCTGGTGCTGATGTATTTCGGCTCGCTCGATTACGCCGCAGTGTTTGCCAATGCCGGACGCCTGGCGGGCAACACCATCGAACTGTTCCCGGGCGTCTCCTGGTCGCTGCTGACCGTGATCTGCATCCTGCTGTTCATCGGTGCCATGGGCAAGTCGGCGCAGTTTCCGTTGCATGTGTGGCTGCCGGATTCGATGGAAGGTCCGACACCGATTTCCGCGCTGATCCACGCTGCGACCATGGTCACGGCGGGCATCTTCATGGTGGCGCGGATGTCGCCGCTGTTCGAACTGTCGGAAACCGCACTGTCCTTCGTGCTGATCATCGGCGCGATTACCGCATTCTTCATGGCGCTGATCGCGACGGTGCAATACGACATCAAACGCGTGGTGGCGTATTCGACACTCTCGCAACTGGGTTATATGACCATGGCGCTGGGCGCCTCGGCCTATTCGGCGGCGATATTCCATCTGTTCACCCACGCCTTCTTCAAGGCCGTGTTGTTCCTGGGCGCTGGCTCGGTGATCATTGCCATGCATCACCAGCAGGACATGCGCAAGATGGGCGGCCTCGCGAAATATATGCCGATCACTTACATGACTGTGCTGATCGGCGCCTTCGCCAATGCCGGGCTGCCGCCGTTCGCCGGGTTCTTTTCCAAGGAAACCATTGTCGAGGCGCTGCACCATGCGACCGTACCGGGCGCGGGGCTGGCCTACGTGCTGGCCGTGGCGGGCGTGTTTGTCGGCGGGTTTTATTCCTTCCGCCTGGTGTTCTACGCATTCCACGGCAAGGAGCGTTTTGCCGATCCGCATCATCCCGACGTCATGGCGGCGGATGCCGAGGCGGCTGCTGCCGCGGGTCATGATGATCATGCGCATGACGACCACAGTCACGACGACCACGCGCACGCACCACATGAATCACCGGCGGTGGTGTGGGTGCCGCTGGTACTGCTGGCGATTCCGTCGGTGTGCGCGGGCTGGTTTATCGGCAGCTTCGTCTACGGCAATTATTTTGGCAGTTCGATTACCGTCCATGCTGCGCATAACGCGATGGCGACGCTGGCTGCGGAGTTCCACGGTGTCATCGGCATGATGACCCATGCGCTGGGTACGTTGCCGTTCTGGCTGGCGGTGGCTGGTGCCGCTACGGCCTGGTTCCTGTACATCGCGCGACCGGAATTGCCTGCTGTGCTGCGTCGTAAGTGGGGCGTGGTGGTCACCGTGCTGATGGATAAATACGGACTGGACCGCTTCAACGACTGGTTTTTTGCCGGCGGCGCACGCGCGCTGGGGACTGGGCTGTGGAAGGGCGGCGACGTCGCCGTCATCGACAATGTGATGGTGAATGGTTCCGCACGGCTGGTCGGCTGGGTGGCCGCTGTGGTGCGCCATGTGCAGTCGGGTTACATCTATCACTACGCGTTTGCGATGATCATCGGCGTGCTGCTGTTGCTGACGCTGGTTACGCGCTGATACTGAAGAAAAAGACAGAATGATGCAGGGATTACCATTACTGAGCCTTGCCATCTGGGCGCCGATCATCGCCGGCGTCGCGGTGCTGCTGACCGGTGGCGATCGCAACGCGCAGACGGCGCGCATCATTGCGCTGGTCGGCGCGGTCATCGGTTTTGCCGTGACCATCCCGCTCTATCTGGGTTTCAACCTGCAGCAGGGCGGCTTCCAGTTCACCGAACTGCGGCCGTGGATCGAGGCCTTCAACGTCAATTACCACCTCGGCATCGACGGCATCTCGTTGCTGCTGATCCTGCTCAACAGCCTGACCACGATACTGGTGGTCATTGCCGGCTGGGACATCATCCAGTCGCGGGTGTCGCAGTACATGGCAGCGTTCCTGGTGCTGTCGGGGTTGATGAACGGCGTCTTTTCCGCGCTCGACGCGATGCTGTTCTATGTGTTCTTCGAATCGACGCTGATTCCGATGTTCATCATCATCGGTGTGTGGGGCGGCCCCAACCGCGTTTATGCGGCGATGAAGTTTTTCCTCTACACGCTGCTCGGCTCACTGCTGTCGCTGGTGGCCTTGATTTACCTCTACAACGTCGCGGGCAACAGCTTCGCGTTTCTCGACCTGTATGAAGTCCCGCTGCCGCTTGTAGTGCAAGTTGTTGTTTTTATAGCATTTTTTATGGCGTTTGCAGTAAAGGTGCCGATGTGGCCGGTGCACACCTGGCTGCCCGATGCCCACGTCGAGGCGCCCACCGGCGGCTCGGTGGTGCTGGCCGCGATCATGCTGAAGCTCGGCGGTTACGGTTTCCTGCGACTGTCGCTGCCCATCGTGCCCGATGCCAGTCATTACCTGGCGCCGGTGGTCATCGCCTTGTCGCTGATTGCCGTGGTCTACATCGGTTTTGTGGCGCTGGTGCAGACCGACATGAAAAAGCTGATTGCCTATTCGTCGATTTCACACATGGGTTTTGTCACGCTGGGCATCTTCATATTCAATGCGCAGGGCATCGAAGGCGCGGTGATCCAGATGATTTCACACGGTTTCATTTCAGGCGCGATGTTTTTGTGCGCGGGCGTGCTCTACGACCGCATGCATACCCGGCAGATTGCCGATTACGGCGGTGTAGCCAACAGGATGCCGGTGTTCGCCGCGCTGTTCATGCTGTTCGCGATGGCCAATGCGGGACTCCCGGGCACCAGCGGCTTTGTCGGCGAATTCCTGGTCATCATGGGCGCGATGAAAGCCAATTTCTGGTACGCGTTTGCCGCCGCGGTGACGCTGATCCTGGGCGCCGCCTACACGCTGTGGATGTTCAAGCGGGTCGTATTCGGTGCGGTGGCCAACAAACAGGTCGAGGCGCTGCAGGACATCAATGCCCGCGAGTTTCTGGTGCTGGGCGTGCTCGCGGCGCTGGTGCTGGTGATGGGCATCTGGCCCCAGCCTTTCGCCGAAGTGCTGCACACCTCCGTCAATGAACTGCTGGCGCATGTGTCCTACAGCAAGCTGCCGGTGCAATAGGCCAAGGACACGGAATAACTGCGATGGAATACATTACACCCCTGTGGCCTGCCTACCCCGAGCTGTTCCTGCTTGTGATGGCGTGCACGATCCTGATCGTTGACCTGTTCATCAGCGACGACAACCGCATCGTGACCTATGGCCTGACCCAGTTCACGCTGGCAGTCTGCGCGTTGCTGACCTTTTTTACCGGCACCGCCGATCCGGTGTACACCTTCAGCGGCATGTTCGTCGACGACCTGATGGCCGACACGCTGAAACTGCTGACCTGCATTACGGTGATCACCATATTGGTTTATTCCCGTGCCTACACCGCAGCGCGTGGCATGTTCCGTGGCGAATTTTTTGCGCTGGCGCTGTTTGCGACGCTGGGCATGATGGTGATGATTTCGGCCAACCACCTGCTGACGCTGTACCTCGGGCTGGAACTGCTGTCATTGTCGCTGTATGCGATGGTCGCGCTGCAGCGTGATTCCGCGCAGGCTACCGAAGCAGCGATGAAGTATTTTGTGCTGGGCGCACTGGCCTCGGGCATGCTGCTCTACGGCATGTCCATGCTTTACGGTGCCACCGGCACGCTGGAAATCACCGAACTGGCGCAGTTGTCCGCCGAAGGTGTGCGGGCGCAGGCGGTGCTGGTGTTCGGGCTGGTATTCATCGTCGCCGGCCTCGGCTTCAAGCTGGGTGCGGTGCCATTCCACATGTGGGTGCCCGACGTTTATCAGGGGGCGCCGACGGCGGTGACGCTGTTCATCGGTTCGGCGCCCAAGTTCGCGGCGTTCGCCATTGTGATGCGCCTGCTGGCACAGGGACTGGGCGCCGATGCGCTGGTCGAAGAGTGGCGGCAGATGCTGATCATCATGGCGGTGCTGTCGCTGGCCATCGGCAATCTGACGGCGATCATGCAGACCAACCTGAAGCGCATGCTGGCGTATTCAACGATTTCGCACATGGGTTTCCTGCTGCTGGGCGTGCTCTCCGGCACCATCGACGGTTACGGCGCCGGCATGTTTTACGTTGTGGTTTACGTGCTGATGACGCTGGGCGCCTTCGGCGTGATCCTGCTGCTGACCCGCGGTGGTTTCGAGGCCGAAAACCTGGATGACTACAAGGGGCTCAACCAGCGCAGTCCGTGGCATGCGTTCCTGATGCTGCTGCTGATGTTCTCGATGGCGGGCATACCGCCGACGGTGGGTTTTTACGCCAAGCTGACGGTGTTGCAGGCGGTGGTGCAGATTGGCCTGTGGTGGGTGGCCGTGATCGCAGTGGTGTTCTCGCTGATCGGCGCCTTCTATTACCTGCGTATCGTCAAGCTGATGTATTTCGACGCGCCGCAGGACGATGCGCCGATCAAGGCCTCGGGTGACGTGCGCGCCTTGCTGTCGGTCAACGGCCTGGCGATGCTGGTGCTGGGCATTGCGCCGCAGCCGCTGATGGTCATCTGCATCGAAGCTGTTCGCGCTTCGATTTGAACCTGATCGTTGCGGGCATGCGGCTGGCATGAAACCGTCCCAGCCTGCGGATTTCACGGAAACCCTGATTTCATCGGAAACGGTGTTCGAGGGCAAACTGCTGCATGTAAAACGTGATGTCGTGCGTTTGCCCGATGGTGGCCAGTCGACCCGCGAATACATCCGCCACCCCGGCGCGGCGATGATCATCGCCCAGCCCGATCCCGATACCATCATCCTCGAGCGCCAGTTCCGTTATCCGCTGGCGCGACATTTCATCGAACTGCCTGCCGGCAAGATCGACCGTGGTGAGGAACCGCTGGCCACCGCGCAGCGCGAACTGCGCGAAGAATGCGGGTTTGTCGCCGCTGAATGGCACCACCTGACGACGCTGCATCCGTGCATCGCCTATGCCGACGAAAGGCTGGAGCTTTACCTGGCGCGCGGGCTGACGCAGGTAGGCAATGCGCTGGACGAGGGCGAGTTTCTGGAAGTGCTTACCGTGTCGCTGCAGCAGGCGCTGTCCTGGGTGCGCGACGGCACGATCACCGAAACCAAGGCCGTGACCGGCCTGCTGTGGGCCGAAAAAATACGCAATGGTGAATGGTAGACGCGGGTGCGCCTGTCATCGCCTGCTGCGCTCAGCCCCGTGATTTGCCGGTTTTGCCGGTGCACTGATATTGCGGGAGTGCGGCGCCCAGCGGCAACGCGGGCTGGAACAGATTGCCCTGTGCATACAGTGCACCGGTATCTTTCAGCACCTTGAGGATGGCGGCGTTTTCCACGCCTTTGACGATGATCTGCCGTTTCAGGCCGATGGCGAGATCGTTGACCGCCTTGACGAATACCCGGCTTTCCTCATTTTCGTGCAGATCCTGGGTGAAGCGTTCGTCGATTTTCAGGTAATCAACAGCGAAGCGCTTCAGGTAATAAAAGGAACTGAAGCCGGCGCCGAAATCGTCGAGAGCAACGCGGGCACCCAGCGGCCGCAGGTGTTCGATGAAGGCCGCCGTGGCATCGATGTTCTCCATGGCGGCTTTTTCACTGATTTCAAATACCAGGTGTTTGCCCGGCACGTCCGAGGTGCGCACCATGTCCGTGATCTCGTGTACCCAGGTCGGGTCAGAAATCGATGCCGCCGAAAGATTCACGGAGTAGGGCAGGGGTGAATTCCTGCCATGTTCGTGGATGTGGGTTAGTACCCGGGCGACCACGCGCAAATCCAGCGCCGGGGCATAACCCAGGGATTCCGCGGTGTCCATGAACTGCTGCGTATCAGCCCAGGCGCCGTGCTCGTCGCGCACGCGCAGGAAGATTTCGTGATGGATGGGGGCGCCGGTGCTGATTTGCACCGCAGGCTGCGTGTACAGCGCAATCTCGTCCTGCTCCAGTGCTTCGTTGATCAGGTGTGACCAATGGGTGCGGTGCTGTCTGACGCGCAGCGCGTCGGATGCCGGATTGAACAGTATGACCTGGTTGCATCCCAGATCCTTGGCCTGATGGGTTGCGGTATCCGATGCGATGAGCAGGGAGGGCCAGTCACTGCCGTGGAAAGGGTACATCGCCACACCGATGGACGCCGTGATGCTGGAGATCACCCGGTTGTGTGCGGTTTCCAGCCGGTAATTCTGCACCGCGGCCAGCATGATGTCGGCGGCGGCCTGGGCGTCTTCGCGCAGGGCTTCGGGCAGATGCAGCACGAACTGGTCTTCGCCGACGCGGTACAGTTCACCACTGCGATTGCGCGCCACGCTGCGCAGCACACCGGCCAGTCCCAGCACCAGCTGGTCGCCGGCGCCGTGGCTGAATACCGCGTTGACGCGTTTGAAGTGATCGAGGTCAACCAGGATGATGGCGCCGATCTGGCCGCCTTGCAGCGCTTTTTCCACTTCGCGTTGCAGCGCGCCGCGGTTGGGGAGGTCGGTCAGCGCATCATGCATGGCTATATGTTCAGCACGACGGATGGCCAGATGTTGTTCCGTGACGTCGCGGGCGGTGCCGCGGATGCCCAGCATTTCACCGTTTTCGTCGCGGGTGACGCGGGCATTGATGCCGATCCAGCGGTCTTCACCGCGCGCGGTGGTCAGGTGGGTCAGCTGATTCTGTACTTCGCCGTGGCGGTGCAGCGTCGCCAGGAAGCGGCGGTTGGGGACGTGGGCGCCGTTGGTTTCAAAATTGAAGAAACAGCGGCCGATCAGATCCTTGGGTGCCAGCCTGAATATATGCTGGGCTGCGGCATTGAGATACGTGAAGCGGCCTTCGGCATCGGTCTGCCAGATCAGATCGTGTGAGGTTTCGACGAGGTCGCGGTAACGGCCTTCGCTTTCGATCAACAACTGAATGATGCGTCGTTTTTCCGCCAGGGTGCGTTTGACGCTGGCCAGTTCGCGGGAGGTTTTTTCGGCAAATGCGCCGCCGTTGGCCTGGACCAGGCGGTCTATGACTTCCCTGGGGTAACGGCGGTGCCCGCCTTCCGTGCGCTGGGCACTGAGGATGCCCTGATCGTCCCAGCGCCGCAGCTTCTGCGCTGAAATGCCGAGCAGATGCGATGTCTGCTCAATGGTATAAAAATGCTCCTGATCGGCCATGCCGGGTTCCCCTGGGTCGTCCGGAAAGCGGTCCGGCGACCACAGGGGCAGTGTAACAGAGCGCGGGCGTAGTGGTTTCATGGTGTGCTTGCGGATTGCGGGGGTGCATCAATGCAGGGTGGCGGGTTCCTGCATCACGTTTTGCCGGGAAACCAGGCGCTGCATCAGTTTCAGGTCGCGCGGCGTCAGGCGCAGGGCGGCTTCCACCCAGATGCCGACCACGTCAATCAGTTCGTCATAGTTGATCTGGTGCACGCGGCGACGCACCGAGGCTAGGGCTGCCAGTCCGTTGCGCGAGCGGGAGCGTTGCTTGATCAGGGCGGCAATGGCGTCGTCACCGACACCGTCTTCGGCAACCACATCGACAACACCGAAGTCACGCATTTCTTCTGCGGTGTAAATCTTGCCGGAACTGATGATTTCCTCGGCCTTCAACTGGCCGACCTTGCGATCCAGGAACGAATAGGCGCCCATGCCCGGGAACAGGTTGAACAGGATTTCGGGGAAGCCGAAGCGCGCGCTTTTTTCGGCGACGATGACGTCGCTCGACAATGCGGCTTCGAAGCCGCCACCCAGGCACTCGCCCTGCACCAGCGAAACGGTGGTGAGCGGCAGGCCATGACCGATGTAATTGCGGTAGAGCACGTCGATGCAGGCGCGGCCATAGGTCGTCAGTGCATTGCGATCGCGGTTGTCGATTTTTTGCCGGAACAGATCCAGGTCGCCGCCGAGGTTGAATACACCGGGCATGCCTGATGCGAGAATCACGTATTCGATGGGTTCTTCGGTATCGCCGCAGTCGATGCGACCGCCGCTTTCCGCGAGGAAGTTGTAATAGGCGCGGATGTCACCCAGCAGGCCGGGGTTAAAACAGGGCCGGGGTGCAGAGGTCCAGTGCGACCACAACGCACGTGTATTCCGGTCAAAACGCGCATGTAGCTGCGGCGAGAAACGGAATTCGGTGGATTGCCGGAAATCCGGTTTTACGACGGCATGGTGTACGTCGATGACTGCGGCTGGGACTTGTATTTCCATGATGGATCTCCCTGGATGCGTTGGTTGGTCGCGGCGCAACATGCGCCAGCACTGATTTAAGGGCAGGATGCACGGGGTGGCAAATCTAACAAACTGGTAGATTTTAAATTAATTGAATAAAAACATATACTTATAGATGTTTTTTTGGCGTGCTCGTAGCGGCCACACCATAGATAGTGGTTTTTTGCAGTACAGATACGCGTGGATGAGGTTTGGTTCGAGTGCCAGTGTTTGACTCCGTCCCCCGGAGCCGCTAAAAGCATACGCAGCCCACCACCCTATCCATTTTGCGAACGGTCCCAGATAAATCGTGTTGCGCGCACTGCTCAAGCTGATGCTGGGTTTGCTGTTCCGGGTGCGTGTTACCGGGCACGGTGGCCAGCTCACGCGCGGCCGGCCATTGGTGGTCGCCAATCACGATTCATTGCTTGATACGCTGCTGATCGCGCTGTTTCTACCGGGCGATCCGCTGATCGTATTGCCGCGCGCATTGACCAAGCACTGGATCGGCAAACTGGCGCGGCACGTGGCGACCTGCATCGATCTGGAGCCGGGCGGCGGTTATGCCATCAAGCGCCTGGTGCACACGATACGTGGCGGGCGGGCGGTGGTGGTGTTTCCGCAGGAGCGGGTGTCCACCAACGGCTGCACCATGAAAATTTATGACGCGGCCGGCATCATTGCTGCGCACGCTGCAGCTGACGTGATACCGCTGCGTATCGAGGGCACGCTGTACTCGCGCTGGGCAGCCACCAGTGGCCGCTGGCCACGGCGCTGGTTGCCGCGCGTAACCCTGGACGTGCAACCCTCGGTCAGTTTTGCCAAACCCGCGGCCGCACCGGGAACGCGCCGCCGCCAACTGGCGGATGATCTGCTGCGCATCATGCAGCGCGCCATGGCCGATGCCGAACCCCGGCGTACGCTGTTCGGGGCGCTGCTGGATGCTGCGGCATTACACGGCCGGCGCACGCGGATCATCGAGGATGTGCGGCAGCAAGTGCAGACCTATGGCGACTTGCTGAAAGGCAGTTTTGCGCTGGGGCGGCTGACGGCAAAATTTACTGAACCGGGTGAGCGGGTCGGCGTGTTGTTGCCCAACATCGGCGCCACGGTGTGCCTGGTGTTCGGTCTGACATCCCGCGGCCGGGTGGCGGCCATGCTCAATTATTCCAGCGGGGTTGAGGCCCTGCGCGGCGCCTGCGTCGCAGCAACGGTCCGCACCGTCATCACTTCGCGTAGCTTCATCGAGGCGGCACGGCTGGAGGCACTGCTGCCCGGCATCAAGGATTGCCGCATTGTGTATCTGGAAGACTTGCGCGAGACGCTGCGTCTGGCCGACAAGCTGTGGATACTCCGGGCATTGCTGCTGCCGCGCCGTGCACTGCCGGCACAGGATCCGTTTGCCACTGCAGTGGTGCTCTTCACTTCGGGCTCGGAGGCACGGCCCAAGGGCGTGGCGCTGACACACGACGGCATGCTGGCCGCGATGGCCCAGTTGCGTGCCGTGATCGACTTCGGTCCTGACGACAAGTTTTTGAACGCGCTGCCGATGTACCATATTTTCGGACTGGTTTCGTGCACGCTGATGCCGTTGCTGACCGGCACCCGGCTGTTCCTGTACACCAATCCGCTGCATTACAAGATCATCCCCGAATATGCCTATACGCGGGACTGTACCTACATCTTCGGCACCAGCACTTTCCTGGGCAACTATGCGCGCCAGGCGCACCCATTTGATTTCCATCGCATGCGGTTTGTCATAGCCGGCGGCGAAAAACTGCATCCGGAAGTTGCGCGGGCATGGCTTACTCAATTTGGCCAGCGCGTGCACGAAGGTTATGGCGCTACCGAATGTGGCCCGGCGATGTCGCTCAATACCCGGCTGGCTTTTCGTGCTGGATCAGTCGGCCGTTTTCTGCCGGGTATCGAACACCGCATCATTCGGGTACCTGGCATCGAACACGGTGGCGTGTTGCATGTGCGGGGCCCCAATCTGATGCAGGGTTATTTTCTGTATGACGCGCCGGGTGTGCTGCAGCCGCCGCGTTCTGAGATGGGTGCGGGCTGGTACAACACCGGGGATGTGGTCAGCCTGGACGATGACGGCTTTATTACCGTGCAGGGCAGGGTCAAGCGCTTCGCCAAGATCGCCGGTGAAATGGTGTCGCTGGAACGTGTCGAATTCATCGCCTATCATGCGTCGCCCGACTTCAAGCATGCCGCCGTAGTTGAAATGACCCGCTCCGGCGAGAGCACGGTGTTGCTGACCACCAATCCGGCGCTGGACCGCATGACCCTGCAGCAGGCAGCGCGAGCGATCAACGCCCAGGAACTGGCGGTGGCCCGCCGCATCGTCAAAGTCGATGAATTGCCGCTGCTCGGTTCCGGCAAGGTCGATTACGTGGCGCTCAAACAAATGGTGGCGCAATAATAGTGACGCAATGATTACGGTTTAAGGAGATTAGTCATGGCGCAAGTGCGGCAAGTCGGGTCCAGCGCGGTGTTGGTATGGGATATTCCAGTGCGGGTGTTTCACTGGGCATTGGTGCTGTTGATCGCATTTTCATGGCTGTCCGGTGAAATGGAATGGATGGTCTGGCATCTGTATTCGGGGTATACGGTGCTGGCGCTGGTGCTGTTCCGGATCATCTGGGGCATCGTCGGCAGCACCCATGCGCGGTTTGCCGATTTTATCTATGGCCCGCGAGCGGTGATTGCCTATATCAAGACATTGCCGTCGCGCACTGCGGCAAAATTTGCCGGACACAATCCTCTGGGTGGCATCAGCGTGGTGCTGATCATGCTGTGCCTGCTGGTGCAGGCAGGGACCGGACTTTTTGCCAACGATGACGTGCTGACCGAAGGGCCGCTGTTCAACCATGTCAGCAAAGAATTGAGTGACTGGCTGACGACCATCCATAAATACAATTTTAATGCCCTGCTCACGCTGGCCGGATTGCATATAGCTGCCGTGTTGTATTACCTGGGCTACAAATCAGAAAACTTGATCAAACCCATGATCACCGGTCGTAAACAGCTTGCGTCCGGTATGGAGCCGGCGCATGCCAGGGTGCGTGGAGTGGGTCTGGCTGCGATGTTGCTGGCCCTGTGTGCTGCTGGCGTTTGGGCGCTGGTTAACAGCTGAGCTGCCTCATCTGGTAATAAAAAAAGCCGCCCGCGGGCGGCTTTTGGTGCTGATCATTGAGATCAGGACGGCGCTTACTTGTCCCGGAAATCGTCGTGGCAGCCGCCGCAGGATTTCGCGACCGCATTGATTTGTGTCTTGATGGAAGCTTCATTGCCGCCGGCGACGGTGGTCACCAGTTTGGTTACTTCACCAGTAAAGCGGTCCTGGGCTTCCTTGAATTTCGCCGCATCGCTGTATGCGGCCGGCCGCGTCTTGCTCTTGATGTCCTGGGTCCCTGCCGTGAAACCGTCCCACGGCATATGGCTCAGGGCGTCGAGGTATGCGGTGTTGCGTTTGACGACATCGGCGTTATAAGGGATTTTGCCTTGTGCCATGCCGCCCATGGGGCCGAAATATTTGCCTTGCAGAGTCATCGCAGCCTGACGCTGTTTGACCAGTGTTTCAGGTTTGGCTTGCGCGAGGACGGCGCCGCTGACGGTCAGGGTAAAAATGCCGACGACAGCGGCGAACAGGGCTTTTTTCATTGAATATCTCCCGGTGGTTGAGCGAAATAGCTTGTTGTTACTTGGCAGTCGTCCGTTAACGCGTGGGCAGTACTGTTTATTCCCGCGGTGCGCAGTTTAGCAGTTCATGGGCGTTGCAGGACTCGCCGTGCCAGTTCCGGTGTTTCTGTGTAACTGATTGATATTAAATTAATATTTTGTTCCTTTGGCGATCAATCCCAACCGGGGCGACCGCGGTCGCGCTTGCGCGTGCTTTGATGCTTTTTCTCATCAAGCCGCCGTTTTTTGGCTGCTCTGGACGGCCGTGTCGCGCGCCGCAGTTTCGGTGGCACGGCTGCTGCTGCGATCAGTGCGGCCAGTCGCATGCGGGCATCCTCGCGATTGCGCGCCTGGCTGCGGAAACGCTGTGCGGCAATGACCAGGATGCCATCGCCGGAAATTTTTTTGCCGGCCATTGCAACCAGGCGCGCCCGCACGCTGTCTGAAAATGCGCGTGAGTGCCGCACATCAAAGCGCAGTTCGACCGCGGTGGCGACCTTGTTCACGTTCTGCCCGCCGGGGCCGGAGGCGTGGATGAAGCGCTCGGTCAGTTCGGATTCGTCGATGACGATGTTGCGCGTGACTCGCATATTGCAATGAGTATAAAGTAGCGCGCCGGAATCATCCGCAAAATCATTCGCAATTCCTGACAGGAGGTTGCCATGTCTCGAACACCCGCAATACTGTGTGCATTGATTGCCGCGCTGAGTCTGCCGGTATTTGCCCATCACGGCTGGAGCGAATACGACAACAGCAAAGAACTCAAACTGACTGGCACCATCGCCGCCTCTGGTTATGAGCACCCACACGGCCATATCCGGCTGACCACGCCGGACAAGACCTGGACCGCGGTGCTGGCGCCGCCGTCGCGGATGAACGCCCGCGGCCTGTCGACAGCCGATCTGAAAACAGGCGGCACGGTAACCGTCGTTGGTTATGCCAATCGCAGCAAGCCGGAGGAAATGCGCGCCGAACGCATCATCGTCGGCAGCCGGACCATCGAACTGCGATGACCGATCCCGGCGCACCGCTGGCCGCGATCGAGCGCCTGCCGCTGGCGATGCGCCACGATCTGTGGCTGTATCCGATCGTCGAAATCATTCACATCACCGGGTTTGTCACGCTGGTCGGTTCCATCATCGTGCTTGACCTGCGGCTGCTTGGATTGTCGCGGGCGCTGCCGGTGCGCCAGCTGGCCTATCATGTTCTGCCGTGGAGCGCGGGTGCGCTGCTGCTGATCGTGCCGACGGGGCTGCTGATGTTCATCGCGCACGCCGGGGACTTCATCAGCAATCCGGCGTTCATTACTAAAATGTCGCTGTTGTTCTGTGCCAGTCTCAATGCCGCGGTATTTCACGCCGGCGTGTTCCGCACTGTGGCGACGTGGAATACGGATGCCGTGGCGCCGCCAGCCGCACGGCTGCATGCGGCACTGTCGTTGCTGATCTGGATCGGTGTGCTTGCCTGTGGCCGCCTGTTGGCGTACGTTTAGAAGTTGAGGATTACGTTTCAATGATGAATACCCGTATCGGATATGTCGCGGGCGCGGCGATTTGCGCTGCGCTGCTCGGCTTCGGCCTGTATCTGCAGTATGTCGACGGGCAGGATCCCTGTCCGTTGTGCATATTCCAGCGCGTTGCCTTCATGGGGCTGGGTGCAGTGTTCCTGCTCGGTGCGCTGCACGGGCCCGGCAAGGGCGGCGCCATTATTTATGCCGTGCTGGGCAGCCTGTTTGCCGCCACTGGCGCCGGGCTGGCGGCGCGCCATGTCTGGCTGCAAAACCTGCCTGCCGATCAGGTGCCGTCCTGCGGACCTGGACTGTCGTACATGCTCGAACAGTTTCCGCTGATGCGCATGCTCGAAAAAGTGCTGACGGGTTCCGGTGAATGCGCCGAAGCCGGCTGGCGATTTCTTGGCCTGACCATTGCCGGCTGGTCGTTGCTGTGGTTTGTGCTGCTCGGACTTTTTGTGATCTGGCTGGCGTGGAACCGTGCGCGGCAGGCGGCGCACGGAGGATAACGATTACGGCCGCAATCAGGCCAGGATGTCAGGCGTGAGTTGCCGCTCGAGCATGCTGATCTGATCCTTGACCAGCAGTTTGCGTTTTTTCAGGCGCTGCAATTGCAACTGATCGAGTACGGGCGCTTCGGTCAACCGCTGGATCACATCGTCGAGATCGCGATGTTCGAGCTTGAGCTCGGCGATGCGTGCTTCGATGGCGTTGAATTGGGTGCGTTCTGACATGCCGTGCAGAGTTAATGAGTGAACGGTGCAGTATAGGCCGGCGTGCCCGGGGCGGCAAGGCGGATTGATCGTAAATTATTGATTTTATTGGATTAATTAATATGGCGCTGACTCTGAATGTAAATGGCCAGGCGCGTGCGGTGGAGGCCGAGGCCGAAACGCCGCTGCTCTACGCCCTGCGTAATGATCTCGGACTGGTCGGTACGCGCTACGGCTGCGGCATTGGCCGGTGCGGTACCTGTACGGTGATCATCGACGGCAAGGCCGTGCAATCCTGTGATGTGCCGGTGTCGGCTGCAGTCGGCAAGCAGATCACCACAGTCGAAGCGCTGGCCGGTGATGCTGACCTGCATCCCTTGCAGCGTGCATTTATCGAAGAGCAGGCCGCGCAATGCGGGTATTGCGCCAGCGGCATCCTGATGGCGGCCAAGGCGCTGCTCGATACCAATCCCGACCCCGATGATGCTGAAATCCGCAGCGCGCTGGAAGGCAACCTGTGCCGCTGCGGCACGCACGGGCGCATCCTGCGTGCGATCAAGCGCGCGGCCAAAGAAATGCGAGGAGCATAAGCATGGCACAACAAAAAGAAGTCGCTGCACGCAAACTCCCGGGCAGCCTGGAAACCAACCGCCGGCTCGACCGCTGGCTGCGCATCAACGCCGACGGCACGGTAACCGTAACCCCGGGCAAGGTCGAAATCGGCCAGGGCATCTTGACCGCGCTGGTGCAGATGGTGGCCGAGGAACTCGACATCAATGTCGAACGCATCCACTTGATACCGGCATCCACGGCGCAGAGTCCCGATGAAGGTATTACTTCGGGCAGCCGCTCGATTCAGGAAAGCGGCCTCGCGCTGCGCCATGCCGCAGCCGAAGCGCGCGATCTGCTGCTGGAGCGCGCTGCACACAAGCTGGGCGTGACACTGGAGCAGCTGACAGTGGAGGATGGTGTCGTTTCCGCACGCAGCGGTGGTTCAGCAACGTATTGGGAGCTGGCTACGGCCGACCTGTTGACGCGGGAATCGAATATCGATGTGGTCGCCAAGATGCCGGCCGAACATGTGGTGGTGGGCAAATCGCTGGCACGCGTGGACATCCCCGGCAAGGTAACGGGCAAGCCGTCGTACGTGCAGGACATGGTGCTGCCCGGCATGCTGCACGGGCGCATCTCCCGGCCGCCGGGACCGCGGGCGCGACTGAAGTCCATCAACCTCAAAGAAGTGGAGCAGATGCCGGGCGTGGTTGCTGTCGTGCGCGACGGCAGTTTCCTCGGCGTGGTTGCAGAGCGCGAAGAGCAGGCCATCCGCGCCGAACGCCGGCTGGCGCGCATCGCGGAATGGGATACCGGGGAAGCGCTGCCCGCCAACGATCCGCGCCACCTGCTGACGCTGGACGCCGAAACCGAAGTCATCAGCGACAAGGGCGATCCGGCCACCGTCGGTGCGCAGCAGTTCACGGCTGAATACACCAAGCCGTACCTCGCCCACGCCTCACTGGCGCCGTCGTGCGCTGTGGCGCACTGGGAGGGCGGCAAGAGTGATGGAAAAGTTCGCATCTGGACCCACAGCCAGGGCATTTATCCGCTGCGCGGCGATCTGGCGCAGGTGCTGGAGCTGCCCGAGGCTGACATCGTGATCACCCACTCTGAAGGTGCAGGCTGTTACGGCCACAATGCCGCCGACGACGTGACGCTGGACGCCGCACTGCTGGCGCGCGCGGTGCCCGGCAAACCGGTGCGCGTGCAGTGGATGCGTGAAGACGAATTTGCGTGGGAGCCGTTCAGCTCACCGATGGTGGTGCGCATGAACGCGTCGCTGGATGCCAAAGGCGACATCATCAACTGGGGCCACGAACTGTGGAGCCATGCCCACAGCACGCGCCCCGGTGGACGCGGCGGCGTCAACCTGACGGCAGCCTGGCATCTGGAAAAACCGCTGCCCGCAGCCAAGCCCGGCAATCCGCCGCTGCCCGGCGGCGGCAGCCATCGCAATGCCATCCCGCTCTACGAATTCCCGAACCAGAAAGTCACTAATCACCTGATCCGCCAGTCGCCGCTGCGGACTTCCGCAATGCGCGGCCTGGGCAGCCATGCCAATGCCTTTGCCATCGAATGTTTCATGGACGAACTGGCGGCAGCGGCGGGTGCTGATCCGCTGGAATTCCGGCTGCGCCACCTTAAGGATGCACGGGCGAAAGCAGTGCTCGAAAAAGTCGCGAAAATGGCGCAGTGGCAACCCGGTGAAAAAGGCGACGGCGAACGCGGCCGTGGCATCGCGTTTGCGCGCTACAAGAACCTCGCCGCCTACATGGCGGTGATTGCCGAAGTGCATGTCACTGAAGAAGTGCGCGTGACGCGGATGTGGGGCGCGGTCGATGTCGGCCAGGCCATCAATCCCGACGGCGTGATCAACCAGATCGAAGGCGGCATGATCCAGAGTGCGAGCTGGACGCTGAAGGAGCGCATTGATTTCGACGGCACGGGGGTCATCACCCGCAACTGGGAAGAATACCCGATCATGACTTTCGTCGAAGTGCCGGAAGTCGAAGTCGCGCTGATCAACCGGCCGGAAGCGCCGCCGGTGGGCGCGGGCGAAGGCACGCAGGGCCCGACTTCGGCGGCCATCGGCAACGCCATTTACAACGCGCTGGGTGCGCGGCTGCGCGACATGCCGTTCACCCGCGATCGCATTATCGCGGCGCTGAGCGCCTGATTACATCAAGGGGAAACAAATGAAAGTACTGGTGATACATGGTGCCGGCATGAACATGCGCGGCAAGGTGCAGCTCGAGGTCTTCGGCCCGTTGACGCTGCCGCAATATGAAGAACATATCCGCGGTTATGCGAAGGAACTGGGCATCGAGGTGTCGTTCTTTCATTCCAACATCGAGGGCGAGGTCGTCAATGCGCTGTATGCGGCGTTCGACAGCGACATCGCCGGCTGCGTGATCAATCCCGGCGGCTACACCATGGTCGCGGGGCCGCTGCGCGCAGCTGTGGTGCAGATGAAATTCCCGGTGATCGAAGTGCATCTGAGCAACCCCACAGCGCGCGGCACGGTGTCGGTGTTCCAGCCGGTGTGCAAGGCCTCGGTTTATGGCTTGGGCATCGAGAGTTACCGTCACGCGCTGACTGGATTGAAGGCGCTGGTTAAAAAATAAAATAAAGGCAACGACTAGAACCGTCATTCCGGCGCGCCCCGAAGGAAGTCCTCTTGGGGGACGCCCCGAAGGAAGTCCTCTTGGGGGACGCCCCGAAGGAAGTCCTCTTGGGGGACGCCCCGAAGGAAGTCTCCTTTGGGGCGGCGCGAGCCGGTATCCCCCTCCCCCGTTTACGGGGGAGAGTAGAGGGTGGGGGCAACATGCTTGGAAAATCCCACTGGATACCGGTTTCCCCCAAGGGGACTTCCTTCGGGGCGCGCCGGTATGACGGCAGATTGGAGTTGTTGAAATAACCGGCAGGCTTCTCGGGGGAGGAGGCGATGAAATTCGGTGACTTCGCAAAAATAAAATCATTACAAACGCCGCAGGGCTTTCGCGACAACCTGCAGCAGCTCGGCCTGGCCATGCCCTGCGACGACACGCTGGAATCCGCGCCGTCCTCACCGCTGGCCGCGCCACTGAAGATTGACGGCCTCAATATCGGCAACCGCTTCGCAATCCAGCCGATGGAAGGCTGGGATGCAGAGACCGACGGTCGTCCCTCCGACAACACCCGCCGCCGCTGGCAGCGCTTCGGTTCCTCCGGCGCCAAGCTGATCTGGGGCGGCGAGGCTGTCGCCGTACGTCCCGACGGCCGCGCCAATCCCAACCAGTTGATGCTGAACGCAAGTACAGAACGCGACATCGGCACCATGCGCGAGTCACTGATCGCTGCGCACCGCGAGGCCATGGGCAGCGATGACGGTCTGGTGATCGGCCTGCAACTGACGCACTCCGGACGTTTCTGCAAACCGAACGACCACCACAAGCAGGAGCCGATGATCCTCTACCGGCATCCCATCCTCGACCGCAAATTCAAGCTAAAGCCAGATCATCCGATCATGAGCGACGGCGACATCCGCAAACTGATCGATGACTACGTCGCAGTGGCAATGCGCGCCGAAGCGCTGGGCTTCGATTTCGTTGATCTGAAAGCCTGCCACGGTTACCTCGGTCACGAATTCCTGTCGGCGAAAACCCGCGAGGGTGACTTCGGTGGTTCGCTGGAAAATCGCACGCGTTTCCTGCGCGAGATTGTCGTCGGCGTGCGCGCTGAAGCACCGCGCCTGAAACTCGGCCTGCGCATGTCGGCCATCGACAGCGTGTCGTTCCGGCCCGATCCCGCGTTGTCCGGACCCGAAAGGCTGGGCCCCGGCACGCCGGAAGAATTCACTGCGCCGTACCGTTACGGCTTCGGGCTGGATGAAAACAATCCGCTGCAGATCGACCTCACCGAAACCAAGGCCGTGATCGCGCTGGCGCGTGACCTCGGCATCCATCTCTTCAACATCACGCTGGGCAGCCCGTACTACACCGCACCTGACGCGCCCTGCGCTGTATCCGCCCTCCGACGGCTACCATCCGCCGGAGGATCCGCTGATCGGCGTGATGCGGCATCTCAATGTGGTGCGCGAACCGAAGCAGTCATTCCCCGATGTCGCGCTGGTCGGCAGTGGTTACACCTACCTGCAGGAATTCCTGCCGCATGTCGCGCAGGCAGTGGTGCGCGCGGGCTGGACGGATTTTGTCGGCCTCGGCCGCATGGTACTGGCCTATCCCGAGTTGCCGGCCGATGTGCTGAGCGGGAAGGGCATGCAGCGCAAGCGCCTGTGCCGCACCTTCAGCGACTGCACCACCGCGCCGCGGCATGGGCTGGTGTCAGGCTGTTATCCGCTGGATGTGCATTACAAGAAGTCGCCGGAGATGGTGAAGGTGACGGCAATTAAAAAGGCCGCGAATATTTCTTGAGGTGGACTCGTGTTTGACGAAGATCACATAATCTATCGATATAAATACCTTCCGTTTACGGAGGGCGCTCTCAAGACGATATCTGAAGGCACTATAAAATTTACATGCCCTCTAGAATTCAACGACCCATTCGATTGTCTTCCTTATTACGATACCACTACTATTGGTCGTCTCCCGAAAATACGACCTGAGCTATTTAAAGCCGCTGGAGAACGTAGAGGTCTAAGTCCAGCCCAGCGACTCCAGAAAAAAGGTGAATTTGTCGCTCGCTTAAGGAATCGCATTAATGATGGAACCTTTGCCAAGGTAAATTTAAGCCGTGTAGGTGTGGTGAGTTTGAGTAAGACCGCGCTTAGTGTACTTATGTGGTCTCATTACGCTGAGTTTCATCAAGGATTTGTTCTGGAGTTTCGTATCCCAATTAAAGGTTCGAGGAGAGATTTGAATCGCCCCGGGTTTCATGGAGGCTGGTTGGTTTAAGTTAATGCCAGAGAAGAGGTCTTCTTGGCGAGTTGCAGATAGTAGTTTGCCTCAGCTTCTGCCGGTGGAATATAGCCTATTGGTTCGAG
>Ga0209491_10001739_pt1 | contig 41060 bp, 41 predicted proteins | sample BON02_FD_187213 | JGI IMG/M metagenome (GOLD analysis project Ga0209491, IMG submission 187213) | Freshwater microbial communities from Lake Bonney liftoff mats and glacier meltwater in Antarctica - BON-02 (SPAdes) (version 2) | ecosystem: Environmental > Aquatic > Freshwater > Ice > Glacier... | reverse complement strand
AATGATCGAAATAGCTCTACAATGAGAGCGATACGAGCGTGATGTCGAGACCGGAACGTGTCAACCTCATATGGACGCTTTGGTCAGAAGTTAGATTGCATTTGATACGTACCCCGCCGCACGTAGGAGTTATTGTCAAAAGTGGTGTTTGAGCACCTGAGTTAGGCGGCGACCTGATCAACTGCTTTCACCTCAATTCCATCTTTGAATTCCACTCCAGTAATCACCTGCGCCAGAAAATTGAACCCGCGTAGGCGCCGCCAGTTTTCCTGTGCGCACATACCCAACTTGAACATCATGTACAGCATCCCATCACGAGAGAGACAGCCCTTTGATCGCTTGGTTCGATGGCGGATTGTGCCGAAGGTCGATTCAATCGGGTTGCTGGTTCTGATGCTCTGCCAGTGCTGTGCCGGGAAATTGTAAAATGCCATCAGTTCCTCTGTGTCCTTCTGTAAACAGATTGTAGCCTTGGGGTATTTTGCATCATAGGTCGCGATAAACAGATCAAACGCTTTCTCGGCTTCCGCCTGCGTCTCAGCTTGCCAGATATTGTGCAGCGCCTGTTTGGCCTTCGGCTGAGATACTTTGGGCAGGCAGTTCAGCACATTCATAGTCTTATGCATCCAGCAGCGCTGCTGACGGGTTTCAGGAAGCACTTCCTCCAGAGCCGCCCAGAAGCCCATGGCGCCGTCACCAATTGCGAGTTTGGGCGCGTTCATGCCTCTGGATTTGAGGTTCAACAACACCTCTCGCCAGCTCTGCGTCGATTCCCGCACTCCATCTTCAATGGCCAGAAAGTGCTTCTCTCCACGCTCATTCACGCCAATGATTACCAGGGCGCACAGTTTGGTTTGTTCAGCCCTCAGGCCGCTGTAAACACCGTCGGCCCAGACATAGACCCAGCGATCTTTGTCCAGTCGCCTCTCGTTCCAACTGCGATACTCTTGTGACCAGGTCTGCTTTAGTCGGGACACGGTGCTGGCCGACAGGCCTTTCGCACCCGGCCCGACGAGAACCTCCAACGCAGAACCCATTTCTCCGGTGGAAACCCCCTTCAAATACAGCCAGGGCAATGCCGCCTCCAGCGTCCTTGTTTTGCGAATGTACGGTGGCACCAGTGTCGACCGGAAGGTCACCGGCTCACCGGTCCTAGATCGCACCTTGGGAATCTTAACCGGTACCGGCCCCAGACTGGTCTGTAGGTCGCGCCCTGGCAGATAGCCGTTGCGCACGACACTGGCCGTACCGGACTCTGTTCGGCACTGGGCATATTGGACGAGAAGCTCCTGCAACTCGGCCTCAACGGCTTGCTGGATCAGTTGCTGCGCGCCTGCTCTCAACATTTCAGTCAATGGATCTCGGCTTTCATCTCGACCCGTTAGTTCAATAACGTTATTCTTGCTCATGGTGGCGTATCTCTTTTGGTTGTTTTGATGTGTGGTAACAACAAATCAACCAGATACGCCGCCTTTTATCAAATGCTCAAACACCAGATTCAGTTATAACTCATATAAAATTCGACCCTACCCAATTCTGCATATACGGAAACATTGTTATATAGACCGATTGCGGGTAGCTAGCTGTTAAATGTGCTGGAGCGAAATATCGAATGGAAGAAGTAGTTGTTGGAATTGTTGCAATTGTTGCAATTATCGTTGCCTTGGCGGTCTTCGCGGCTTTTCTTTATGGTGCTATTGGTTTTTTCGCTATGGCAGCAGCACAAGGGTTTATTGGTATTGCTGCTTACATCGCGTGTTGGGTATTTTTAGCTCCAGTCATGGCGGTGGTTTGTGTTCTTTTTGGCATCTACCTCTACTTTAGCAATTAATAGCATGTTCGAACCACGCACACTTAAAAGTTGCGGCAATCGACCAACTTACGCTGCGCTCAAGTTCGCGCGTGCGCAAGGCTTCAGCGAGTGTTCCTGGTGCGGACGTGCCACCACGTGCATTGGCGATCTGTGCTCTGGAGATTGGTGAACCCACGAAGCCTTGGCCTGCCACGAGACTAGCAGCATCAAGGGTTTAATCTAGCGGATGGTCGGCTTTGGTTGAACGAAGAGGCTTGGTTAACTTTTGACCAACCTTGATAGCGTGAAGCTCGTGAATGCGCGGAACCCCTGCTGGAATCCTAATAGTATCAGGGCTGACCTGGAAGGGTCGGAGTGATGTAAGTTATTGATTTAATTGGTCGGTGTGAGAGGATTCGAACCTCCGACCCCTTCGTCCCGAACGAAGTGCGCTACCAGGCTGCGCCACACACCGATATTTAAGGCGCGCCACTGTATCAAATGGTCACCGCGGAACCAACGCTCGGCCGGCTAGTAAATGCCGGCTAGGCGGGGCACAAGCTGGCTAAAAAAGCTTAGCACGGTCACTACGACGATCAGTAACAGCAGCAGTCGCCCGGGCCGGAATGGCTTACGCGGGACTGAGTTGACACCTCGGCTCAGAAAGCCGTCAACCCTTTTCTGATCCTCTGGATAAAGGGTGTTGATATAGCTGCCATCCTGCTTGTCGGAGTTTTCTTCTTTCATATCATTTACAGTTTGCTGTGAATAGAAAAGGGAGAACGAGAATAGAGTATTCTTTATTCTCCTCCTCTGCACGCTGAAAGTCATCCCATCAAACGTGCTTATCGGGCAGCCTCGATCGCGCTTAAAGCTGGAACAGCGCTTCAGGCATATCCATAACGCTGCCTGCACTGGCCAACATAGTGACTTTGAGTGACTCGGTACGGGGCAACAGACGCTCAAAATAGAAGCGGGCTGTCATGACTTTGGCTTCATAAAACGACACATCGCCATCGGCAGCTGCGATTTTCTGCTGCGCCAGCACCGCCATTCTTGCCCAAAAATACGCGAGCGTAACGTATCCACTGTACATTAGGTAATCGACAGCACCGGCACCGGCGCTATCGGGATTTTCCATGGCTGCCTCGCCCAACTTCATGGACAGGTCAAGCCACGCCTGCTTATGCGCGATAAGAGGCTTCACAAACTCCCCGTACTCGGCGCCATCGTGGGCTGCGCAGAATTCGTCTATCACGGAGGTGAAGCACAACAAGAGTTTACCGCCACTTCCGAGCACCTTTCGACCTACCAGATCAAGCGCCTGAATGCCTGTGGTGCCCTCATAAAGCATCGCGATGCGAGCGTCACGTACAATTTGCTCCATGCCCCACTCACGGATAAAACCGTGGCCACCGAATACCTGTACGCCGAGGTTTGCTGACTCAAAGCCCACTTCCGTGACAAAGGCCTTGCCGATGGGCGTCAGTAGTGCCATCAGGTCGTCTGCGATCTTAGCCTGCTCTTGAGTTCCCTTGGCGACAATATCGCCCTGCTGCGCGAGGAAATACAGAAATGCCCGACTGCCCTCAGCGAACGCTTTTTGTGTCAACAGCATGCGCCGAACATCCGGGTGCACGATGATGGGATCTGCGGGGCCATCGGGGTTCTTTGGCCCAGTTAGCGATCGCATTGCCAAACGGTCCTTGGCATAGCTCAAAGCCCCCTGAAAGGACAATTCCGCATGCGCTAATCCCTGCGTGGCGGTACCGATACGAGCCGTGTTCATAAAGGTGAACATTGCGTTCAGGCCGCGATTAGGTGGCCCGATCAGAAGGCCTCTGGCACCGTCGAAGTTTAGAACGCAGGTTGCGTTGCCGTGGATACCCATCTTTTCCTCGATGGAGGCGCAGTGGACTGTATTGCGCTCACCGAGTGTGCCGTCGTCATTCACATTGAACTTGGGCACGATAAACAGAGAAATGCCCTTGGTGCCTGCGGGCGCATCCGGCAGGCGTGCCAGTACGATGTGCACGATGTTTTCGGTCATATCGTGTTCGCCGGCACTGATAAAAATCTTGGTGCCGGTGATCGCATAAGAGCCGTCTGCCTGCGGCTCGGCCTTGGTGCGCAGCAGCCCCAGATCGGAACCACATTGGGATTCGGTGAGGCACATGGTACCCGTCCATTCACCAGATACCAGTTTGGTCAGGTATTTTTGCTTCTGTTCGGCGTCGCCATGGGCTTCCACAGTGTTCACTGCACCGAGGCTCAAGCCGGGATACATGACCCAGGACCAGTTAGCCGTTCCCGCCAGTTCATTCATCATGATACCGAGCATGCTGGGCATACCTTGGCCACCGTATTCCGTTTCAGCGCTCAGTGCGGGCCAGCCGTTATCAACGTACTGCCGGTAGGCCTCTTTGAAACCGGCAGGCGTAGCCACACCCTCAGCGCTCCAATGACACCCTTCTTCGTCGCCGTTGCGGTTCAGGGGCGCAACCACGTTTTCCGCAAATCGCGCGCCCTCTTCAATGATGGCGCCGATGAGATCTTCAGTCGCCTCTTCGAAGCCGGGCAATGTCTGGTAAAGCTTTTCAGATTCCAATACCTCGTTAATAACGAACCGAATATCGCGTACCGGCGCTTTGAAGTCTGGCATGGTGAATTCCTCTGGATGATCGTATCTGGACTACTCATAGCTCAAGGTGTAGCCGATTTCTGTAACAGGTAAATGTAACTAATCCGAACCATGTGTTCGGCGATCACATTTTCCTTCATTTGCTCGGGAAGTCAAATATCTTTTTAGCAGCAAGTGGAATACAGGGCAGATTTATGGGTATAACACGCCTCTGCACCTGCTGCAGCCCGGCCGCGGCAATTAAGCGGTGAATTGAAGGGTATCGAACTGGGACGAAGCGAGGCAGGAGGACCTGCCCCAGTCTACAGGTATGTGTTCACGGTGCATCACAACCGATACCCTGCAATTTGGCGCCGAACCTGAAGCTTAAGGAAGTTCCTTTAGACTCCTACCTCTTTTCTTAGTGGTTATGTCCAAAGCAAATCAATATCGATATAGCGTCCGATGTCACTGGCCTGCCAGTCTGGAACCAAGGGCACATCACCCAGCAGCGGCGCGGGCAGCAGTTGCACTAGGGTTTCCAGATTCTCCTCATGGCGATCCATGCGCGGTCCAGGCTGGTTTGCGACCCAGGCAACGAGTTGCAAGCCGTCACGCTGAATAGCCTCGGCGGTGAGCAGTGCGTGATTGATGCAGCCCAGACGCATACCCACGACCATGATCACACCCACCTGCAGCTCTATCGCAAGATCTGCCAGGGTTTCGCGTGGGTTCAACGGCACGCGCCAACCGCCCGCGCCCTCGATGAGCACCAGGTCCGCGCCGCCCAGCATCACGCCGCGACACAAACCCGCCAAACGACTGGCCTGCAAACTTTTCCCCTCCAGTTGCGCTGCGATATGGGGCGCGATGGCGGCCTCCAGTGCGACCGGGTTGATCTGACTGTATTCAAGGTCGCCAGTCATCGCCGCCTGCAGGTAGAGAGCGTCCTCATTTTGACCATTCTCATCACACCCTGCGGCCACGGGCTTGACCGCCGCAGTGCGCAATCCCTTTGCAGCGGCGGCGGCTAGCAGGCCGCAGCTGACTGCAGTTTTTCCAACGCCCGTATCTGTTCCAGTGACAAACCAAGTCTTGCTCATCGCTTTTTAAGTACTCCAAAAATAACATCGTAAGTGGCGGGAAGGAGGCCGTCCAAGCGCCTCGTTTCATACGCTTGCAGCATTCCCTGCAGCGCTCTGCGGCTGGTAAGTCCCATGGACCGACTGCGGTTCATATTGTGGGCACCCAACGCTTTTAACTCATCCAGCAAATCACGGACTCGCACATATTTCATACGATAGGCCCGATCCTCCAGCGTCAAGATCGCGCCACGTACACGCTCTGCTGCGGTAAACAGATCCGCCTTGGGCAGAAATTTATTCACATGCTGATGTGAGTCCACAGCGGCCCACGCTGAGCCCAGCTCATACAGCGTATCGGGCCCAAGAGAAGTGAATACACACCAACCTCCCGGGCGCAGCACACGCGCCAGTTCCGCAAACAGGTGTTCAGGGCGAAAACACCACTGCACCGCCAGACTGCTGAAGACCAGATCGACGGACTCACTTGCCAGCGGCAATGACTCTGCATCCGCGACCAGCCAGTCACAATCGACCGCACCGCGGGACCTCGCGAAGTCCACCATACCTGCGGCCAAGTCGAGACCCAAGTGCTGCGCATCGGGATATCGGGCTTTGAGAGCGGCACCAAAATGGCCCGTACCGCAACCGAGGTCAAGCACCCGCTCAGGCTCACCGGGCCATGCATCCAGATAACCCAGTAAGCGCTCGCCGACATCACGCTGTAACTGCGCCACTGAATCGTATGCCGCGGCCGCGCGACTGAAGGAGGCTGCCACTGCCTTTTTTTCAACCTCTGCGGTCACGGCAAGTGGTGCAGACAAAATAGCGGCTGCCTCCAGGAAACTATATATTCCTGCTGCCAGTGCCTGGGGAGCGGCCAACGGCACAAGGTGGCTGGCCTGCGAGATTACTTCCACGCACGCCGAGGCTCTGTGCGCAATCAGCGACGCCACGGACTGACTCACCGCAACCGGCACCAGAGCATCCTCTGCAGCCAGCAGATGCAATTGTGGTTGTTCCAGCAGGGCAAGTGATTCACGCAAATCAAACGCGTGCAGCCACTCAAGCCCGGTTGCGAGCGCTGCAGAGGCGGGTCGCTGCGGCAGGGTCTGCAGCTGTCTCAGCAAATCTTGCGGGGCGGGGGATCCCAAAACCTGCAACGCATTGAAGCGCTTGAGGGCAGCGGCAGGATCTCGCTGCACCGCAGTAGAAAATTCACGAAAATCCAGAGCATTCATACCCGGCCAACCGTCCGACGCGATGAATGAAGGATTGCTGCAAAGTGTAATAAGCGCCAGAACCCGCTCCGGGTGCTGCACCGCAAGCTCGGTCGCGAGTTGCCCGCCCAGTGACCACCCCACGTAAACGGCTTGCGCAGGGCTCGCGTCCAGAATGGCTGCGAGCAGTTCCGGTAATTCAAGGCTGTCAGTAAAGCCCGGCGCGCATCCGGGCAAATCCAGTAGCGTGATATTGGCCCAGGGGCGCAGCAAGCCTAATGAGGGTCGCCACACTTCTCGATTGCAACCCCAGCCGTGCAACAACACCAGGTCCTGCCGGGGCGCTACCGTAGCGGGCAGATATTCGCCCTGCAGCGGCACTCAGCGCTCCGGCCAGCAAACGGCCAACTGCGTTAACAGTTGCTCTACTTGCTCTGCACTGTGTGCGGCGCTCAGTGTAATGCGCAGACGGGAAGTGCCCGCCGGCACAGTGGGCGGGCGGATCGCGCTGATCAGGAAGCCGGCATCACGAAGGCGCTCACTGAGCGCGACTGCGTGTGTCGCTGCACCCACGACCAGCGGCTGTATTGCACTCGCTGACGCCATCAGCGGCAACCCGAGTTGCTCCGCGCCATAGCGAAACTGCAGAATACGATCTTGCAAATGCTGTCTGCGCCAGGGTTCATCCTTGAGCAGACTCAACGCCTCCAGACCCGCCGCCGCCACTGCCGGGGGCAAGGCGGTGGTGTAAATATAATTGCGCGATTGCTGAATCAGCCCTTCGATGAGAAGTTCACTGCCCGCGACAAAGGCGCCCGCCGTCCCCAGCGCTTTGCCCAGCGTTGCCATCAGCACAGGCACTGCAGAAGGCGCAAGCCCGGCCGCTTCGGTACTGCCCACGCCGCGCTCACCGAGTACGCCAAAGCCATGCGCGTCGTCTACCATCAGCCAGGCATCCTGCGCCGAGCACATGTTCGCAAGCTCGAGCAGCGGCGCTGTATCGCCGTCCATACTGAACACGCCATCTACGACCACCAGTTTTGGTCCGCCTGCGGATTCAAGTTTGGCCTGCAGCGCGCTCATATCGTTATGGGGAAAACGCTGGAAACGGGCGCCGCTGTATAGGCCTCCATCCAACAGCGAAGCATGATTGAGTCGGTCCTCGAACACGTAATCGCCGCGCTGCAGCAAACTGGTGAGTATCCCGGTATTGGCCATGTAACCGCTGGAAAACAGCAATGCGCGCGGCCTGCCGGTGAACTCGGCCAGCGCCTCCTCCAACGCATGATGGGGTGCACTGTGGCCACACACCAGATGCGATGCACCGCTGCCGACACCGTATTGCGCAGCGGCGCTACGGAATCGCTCGATGATGCGCGGGTGCGCGGCCAGACCGAGATAATCGTTACTGCAGAAATTAAGATACTCACGCCCGTCCATCCGAACCAGCGGGCCTTGCGCGGAGTCCAGCGTCAGACGCTGGCGGTACAGCCCGTCCTGGTGACGCTGCTGCAGCAATGCTCCGAGGCGCTCGGTAAAACCGGACACAGCACCCGACATAGAACCCGATAGGAACTCCGGCGCGACATCCGACATGATAAAAGCCTAGGTCGCGGCGGCATCGTAAAAATGCGGACTGGGTGTTTGCGGCGCGTGGTCTAGGCGCCGCCGCTCCGGCTCAATACCCAAACGAGCGAACAGCGCCATGTCTTTGTTGGCCTGCGGGTTGGGTGTGGTGAGCAGCTTTTCGCCGTAGAAGATCGAGTTGGCGCCGGCAAAATACGCCAGCGCATGCATTTGCTCATTCATCTGCTCGCGCCCGGCGGACAGTCGAACATGGGATGCGGGCATCATGATCCGCGCGGCCGCGATGGTGCGAATAAACTCAAAGGGGTCGAGATCTTCTTCGTTTTCCAGCGGCGTGCCCGGCACTCGCACCAGCATATTGATCGGCACGCTCTCCGGATGCTGCGACAGATTAGCCAACTGGTGCAGCAGGCCAGCGCGATCCTTTTGTTGTTCGCCCATACCGACAATGCCGCCACTGCAGACCTTCATACCAGATTCGCGCACGTGATCCAGTGTTTCGAGTCGATCCTGATAAGTGCGGGTAGTAATGACATCACCATAGAACTCAGGCGAGGTGTCCAGGTTGTGGTTATAGTAATCCAGCCCGGCCTCGGACAACTCCTGCGCCTGCCCGCGGGTCAGCATGCCCAGCGTCATGCAGCTTTCCAGCCCCAACTCCCGCACGCCTTTCACCATCGCCACTACCTGCGGCATATCACGCTGCTTAGGAGAGCGCCAAGCGGCGCCCATGCAGAAGCGTGTAGCGCCAGATGCTGCTGCGGCACGCGCCTGCTCCAGTACGTTTTCTATTGCCATCAATTGTTCCACTTCCAAGCCGGTATCGTACCGCGTGCTCTGGGGGCAGTAAGCACAGTCTTCAGGACACGCGCCGGTTTTGATGGAAAGCAGTGTGCTGACCTGCACCTGATTTGGGTCAAAATACTGACGGTGCACCGTCTGCGCCCGAAACAGCAGATCGTTAAACGGCAACGCAAAAATCGCCTCTACCTCCTGCCGGGACCAATCGTGACGAATATCACTGAGCAGCGGGACGGATGCAGGCGTATTTGCAGCATTGGATGAGGGCATGGGAGGCTCGAGGGGGATATCGTTGTGAGAGGACTGCATATAATACTGACGGCGCTTAGGCTGTCAACCTGGTTGGCGCGTCATGGTTAACAACTTCGGCCGCCTTGTGCTCGATGGGCTTTTCCCCCAACACTGCGCCCTGTGTGGCCTGCGCAGCCACAGGGATCTAGCCCTGTGCCTGGCGTGCGAGCGAGAGATGCCCACCAATGACAGTTGTTGTGCATGCTGCGCAGCGCCCCTGCCGTCTTTACCTGCCTCAGGGAAAGCCCGGCTATGCGGTCGCTGCCTGGTTTCACCGCCGCCCTTCGACCGCGTCATCGCACCCTGGTTATACGAAGAGTATTTTGCACACTTGATACAGCGCTGGAAGTACCAGCGCGAGCAGCGCATGACCCCGCTGCTGGCATCGTTGTGGCAGCAACAGGCAGAGTTCCTGGCACCGATCGATGTGCTGGTGCCGGTACCTCTGCACTGGCACAGGCAATGGCGACGCGGTTTTAATCAATCCGAATTATTATGCCGACATCTAAAGATGATCTGCCCTGAACTCAAGTCCTGCGCAATAGAACATCGATTGATCCGCCGTCAGCGGGCAACGGCGGCGCAGTCGGGCATGAATGCGAAGCAGCGCGCGCGCAATCTCAAGGGCGCCTTTACAGTGCATAAGCCCTGTGACAACCTGCGTATCGCCGTCGTGGACGACGTGTTCACCACGGGGGCAACGGCGGCCGCCATGGCCCATGCCCTGCAGGCGGCAGGCGCCAGGTCTATAGAGGTGTGGTGTCTTGCCCGCACACCCGCACCGGGGCCTTAATCCGGGTTGTCTAAAGGTATTTCTATGCGCATTTGTGTGTTGTTGCTCATCCTGCTGGCGGCTCCGGTATCGGCGGGCGAATCCATCCGTATTGCTGTGGCGTCTAACTTCAAGCCGACACTGGAAAAGATTACCGACCCCTTCCTCGCCAATACCGGCATCGTTATTACCTATAGCGTCGCCGCAACCGGCGTGCTGGCGACCCAAATTCTGCATGGCGCCCAGTACGATATATATTTCGCAGCGGACAAGGAAATGCCGCAAAGAGTGGTGTCTGAAAAGGGGCTGCCCAGCAGCGACACCTTCTGTTACGCGCGCGGCAAACTTGTGCTCGCGGGTGGCGCAGGCGGGCTCTCGGCTATAGCGAATCCACAGCTTTCGATGGCTATTGCTAATCCCGCTACGGCACCCTATGGGCGTGCCGCGATGGAGGTGCTGGCCAGACCTGAATTCACTGCCGGTGAGGGCCGCAAACTGGTGCGTGGCAATAGCGTGGCGCAGGCCTTTCAGTTCTGGCAAAGCGGGGCGGTAAATATGGCATTGCTACCTAAAGCACTGCAGCCCATCGACGCAACGGATGTGCCGCTGGACTGGTATCAACCCATCGAACAGTTCGCTGTTGTGCTGAAGCACAGTGCCGCCGTCGACGAGTACCTGCAGTGGTTACGCAGCGACACCGTGCGCAACATGATTACTGACGCCGGCTACGCGCCTTGTTCCTGACCCTAACCCCAGCCGAACTGGAGGCGATCTACCTCACGGCTGCATTGGCATCGATCACCACTGTACTGCTGCTAATCATCGGCACGCCGCTGGCCTGGTGGCTATCCCGCCGACGCGGCAACGTGCCCGCCGCGCTGGAAGCAATCGTGGCAATGCCGCTGATTTTGCCACCGACCGTGCTGGGCTTTTACCTGCTGCTGCTGTTCACGCCAGACTCCGCGCTTGGCCGACTGTGGCAGCAACTGACAGGTTCACAACTGGCCTTTAGTTTTAGCGCGCTGGTCATTGGCTCCGTAATTTATTCACTGCCCTTCGTCGTGCAGCCCCTGCAGACGGCGTTTCAGCGCGTACCCCAAGGATTGCTACAAGCGGCAGCGACGCTGGGCGCTAGTCCGCTGGACCAGTTCCGCTCGATCGTCATGCCGCTGACAAGGCGCAGCTTTGTGATCGCCGCTAGCCTCTCCTTTGCCCATACGGTCGGTGAGTTTGGCGTGGTGCTCATGATAGGCGGGAACATCCCCGGTGAGACCCAGGTACTGTCGATCGCGCTCTATGACTCCGTGGAGTCATTGCGCTTTGATGAGGCCCATCGCCTGGCCGGAGGGCTGATGGTGTTCTCAATGGTGCTGTTATTCCTCATTTATCGCAGTGACCAGCAAAGCACAGGGCGGATGCGGGCTTGAGCAACCTGGGCCTGACACTGTTCTGCGAGGGCGACAGCGGTTTCGCCTTGCAGCTTGATTGTGAGCTTTCCCTTACCGGCATCACCGCGATTTACGGCCCCAGCGGCAGCGGGAAAAGCACGCTACTGGACTGCATTGCCGGATTGCGGCAGCCATCGAGCGATAGCGTTATCAGCATGGACGGCCAGATCTGGCAAAGCTCAAGTGTGACGGTGCCCACATGGGAACGTCGAATAGGGTACGTATTCCAGGACGCCCGCTTGTTCCCCCACCTCAACGTTCTACAGAACCTTAAGTACCCTCTCGCGCGGCGCGCACGACCCGGTGAGATCTCGCTGGAACAGGTCGCCGCGTGGCTGGAATTGGGCGAACTGCTATCACGCGCAACCGAGACACTCTCCGCTGGACAGAAACAGCGCGTGGCGATCGGTCGTGCGTTATTGTCCTCGCCGCAGCTGCTACTACTCGATGAACCACTGGCCAACCTGGACCACGCTGCACGGCAGCAATGCCTGCGCTGCTTGCAAAGACTGTCCGACGAATTGCATTTGCCGATGCTGTATGTGAGCCACGACATTGAAGAAGTCAGCCAGTTAGCGGATCAACTGGTGTTATTGGACGCAGGAAAACTGGTGGAGCACGGCTCGTTATTGAGTTTATGTACCCGCCTGGATACGAGGCTGTCGCACGAAGAGCAAGCGGCCGCTATCGTCACTGCAGCGGTTAAAGGACATGATGCCCACTATGGCCTGACCGAACTTACCGTGGATGGTCATGCCCTGTTCGTCAATCACCTGCCCCACGCGCCCGGACAAACACGCCGAGTGCGGATTCCCGCCCGCGATGTCAGCGTGTGTCGAAAGCGCCCCCAGGACAGCAGCATACTGAATATACTGCCGGTCACTGTCAGTGAAATCGAGAACACAGACGCCGCAAGACTGCTGCTGCGCCTGTCATTGGGCTCGCAATTCCTGCTCGCCCGCATCACCCGCAAGTCTGCAGTGGAACTCAAGCTGCAAGTCGGTGATCTAATCTATGCGCAAATAAAAAGCGCCGCCCTATTAATGGAGTCGACAGACCAGACATGACTAATCACCCCTACGACCGGCTAAACCCTGACCTGATCATCGATGCGGTGGAATCAGTGGGGTTTCGCAGTGATGTCCGACTACTGGCACTGAACAGCTATGAGAATCGTGTCTATCAAGTCGGCATCGAAGATAGCACCCCGCTGATCGCCAAGTTTTACCGTCCGGATCGATGGACCGAAGCGCAAATTATGGAGGAACATCAATTCAGCCTAGAACTGCAGGACGCTGAGATTTCCGTGGTCGCCCCCATGGTCGATGAGCATGGCGCCACACTTCACACCTATGAGGGCTTCCAGTTTGCGCTGTTCCGGCGTCGCGGCGGCTACCCGCCGGAACTGGATAATCTCGACAACATGCTGGTATTGGGCAGAACACTGGGACGAATCCATGGCGTAGGACGTGCGAGCCACTTTAAGGAGCGACAGGCTATTACCGTGCAACGCATGTTGTCTGACAGCCGGGAACTATTAATAGACGGGTTTATTCCTCGCGGGCTGCTGCCCGCTTACGAATCGCTGACGGCAGACCTGCTCAAGATCGTGACGTCTGTGTACAGCGAGGTGGGAGCTGAGGACGAGATTCGCATCCATGGTGACTGTCATGTGGGCAATATCCTGTGGCGCGATGAGACGGCGCACTTTGTGGACTTCGACGACTGCTGCACGGCCCCTGCCATACAGGATTTGTGGATGTTTCTGAACGGTGAACGCCATGAGCGGCAGTTGCAACTGTCGGAACTGGTAGAGGGATACTCTGAATTTTGCGATTTCGACCCGCGCCAGATTCGCTGGATCGAATCTCTGCGCACGATGCGCCTGATCCACTATGCCGCCTGGTTAGCGCGGCGCTGGGAGGACCCCGCTTTTCCTCGCAGTTTTACCTGGTTCAATACTGAGCGGTATTGGGCGGATCATATTCTGGAACTGCGGGAGCAGATGTCGGCATTGCAGGAGGAGCCTTTGCGGTTGCTCTAGTTTCTCGCAGTGTTTGCGCATTAGTAGAGGCGGTCTGGCGACCGCAGCGTCGCTTTGGATGCCGTTGACTCTTGCTCCATTGCGGGTGCTTGCGGTGCACGTTTCTTCGTACTTCTTGCTCGGCGGGGCACCATCGCTCACTGTATTGCCATTGGATGGACGGGCTGGTTGGTCACTTCGAATTGGTATTGATGCGGAACCCGGGTTTGGGGACGGTGGCGGTAAGTAGGAGATGTTTCGCACCGACACCCTTCAAGTCCGCAAAAGCCAACCCCACCCAAATCAACGCGGGTAGTGAGTCTGATCAGCAACCAGAAGCTCGGCATTGTGAGTTCCGGTACTTCTGATTCGCCCAACTAACTGCCGCAGCAGCGAACCGCCTCTCCAACATGCAACAGCACACCGTCTCGCTAAGCTCCCAAAGCAATAGGCCACATCGCAACCCCGCCGCAGCAGCAAACCGCCTCGCGCACCTCCTGCGTTGCTTGGTGTGGGGGGGAGGCTTTTACGGACTTGAAGGGCGTCGGTGCGAAACCGTTCCCCCCTTAGAGGCGGGGTACAGAACCCCGGTTTCGCATCAATATCAATTCGAAGCGGCCAACCAGGCCTGCCCAACAATGGCTATACACCGAGCGATAGTGCCCCGCCAAGCAAGAAGTACGAAGGAACGCGCACCGCAAGCGCCCGTAATGCAGTAAAAGCCTCACCCCCGTGCCGAGCGACGCAGCGGCCCAGCGGGCCGCCGCAACTCAACTCAACTCAACTCAACTCAACTCAACTCAACCCAAGCCAAGCCAAGCCAACCAATCAGCCAACCCGGGACCCAGGATAAACCAACGACCAAACCCACCGCCAAAAACTATTCCCCGCAAGCACGTCCCGGTCCACAGCGTCAAAAAAGTGCTCCAATCCCGCCGGATCAGAAAAATAATCCATCCGCGTATTAAACCCAAGCTCCGGGTCTAACTCCTTCACTACTTTGGCCGGATTCCCCGCTACCACCACATTGGCGGGCACGTCATGAGTGACCACCGCGCGCGCCGCGACCACGCTATTGTCACCAATGGTCACGCCTTTGAGTACGATAGAGTGGTCGCCTAGCCACACATTATTGCCGAGGCGAACTGGCGTAGGCGTGTCGTTCCTCACCATGCGATCGTAGATGGTGTGCCAGTCGGAGTCCGTAACGTATGCGCCATTGGCAAGCATGACACCATCGCCAAGGACGATTTCGTCGCTGGCACTGATTCTGGAGCCGGGACTCATAAGACAGCAATCACCTATCACAACCCGGCCCTGTCCGAGTTCACGGCCCCACACGCCGACCTGAACGTGATTGCCGGGCTCCCCGATCGCCGTAAAACACTTACCAATATGAATGTTGTTGCCAGAAAGGTGGACAAACCAGGGCTTCATAATCGTATGGTACGGTCCGAGGTAGACACACTCAGGACGCAGAAAATAATCTGCGTACCCGCGCCGAAACTTCAGATAGCTTTTCTTTACCCAGTAGGGTCGCAAGTCGGCGCGCATGTAGCCCCTTATTTCACAGTGGATATACTTATTGTCGGGGGGTTATGATCGCAGTGGCTGTGATCAACATCAATTCAACTGTGACTTTTAGCGACGTTAATAATTCAGCAACCTGAGGGTATCACACGCTTTGCACGCTAACTCTTCCCCCGTCATTAGCAACCAGCGATACCCTCACCCCCGGCTGGCGGAGATTGTCCGTCGCCACCTGCAAAGCGCTCATCGCGCCCGCATTGCCGAGCATAATAGACAAGCTTATCAGTTACTTAAGGAGAAATTGGGCGAGTGGCCACGCCCTCTGGTAGTGGATTCATTTTGCGGCACAGGGCGCAGCACCGCCGCGCTGGCTGGGCGGCACCCAGAGCATTTTATCATCGGCATCGACAAATCAGCAAGTCGGCTGGCAAAACACCCGCCGGCTGAATCCGACAACTATGTTTTGCTGCAGGCAGACTGCGAAGATATCTGGCAGTTGCTGGTACTCGATGGCTTACAGGCAGATTTTCACTATATCCTTTATCCCAATCCTTGGCCCAAGCGAGCGCATTTGCAGCGCCGTATACACGGCCATGCCAGCTTTGGGCTGCTGTTACAGCTTGGTGGATTGCTGGAGCTTCGCTCCAACTGGCAGCTCTATGTAGAGGAGTTCGGTGTCGCCATGCACCTGGCAGGGCATCGTGGAATCGTAAGCGCGGTGGCCGATAGTGACATTGGCTTGACCTTATTTGAGCAGAAATATCGCCAAAGCGGCCATGAGCTGTGGGCCTATTCGATAAGGATCGTACCGTGACGATGCGGGCTCGATAGGCTAAAGTGCGGTCCTCTACGGGAGATACCTTTATGTCCTCAATAACTTCAGACCCTATGTGGGAGCGCATTCGCGCAGAAGCCGCCGAGCATGCCGCGGAAGAGCCAATACTGGCCAGTTTCCTGCACGCGACTATCCTCAACCACGCCGAACTGGAACTGGCCCTGAGTTTCCACCTGGCCAGCCAGTTGGATAGCTCGACCGCATCGTCGCTGCTGCTGCGTGAGGTCATTCTGGAAGCGTTCAAGAGTGACCCATCGATTCGTGATGCTATACGAGCAGATTTACAGGCTGTCGAGGATAGGGATTCTGCCTGCAATGAACTGTATATCCCCTTCCTCTACTTCAAGGGCTTCCATGCACTGGAAACCTACCGCGTAGCCCATTGGCTATGGACGGAGGGGCGGGGGTCGCTCGCGTTGTTTTTCCAGAATCGCATGTCAGCGGAGTTCTGTGTCGATATACACCCGGCGGCGCGCCTCGGACACGGCATCATGCTGGATCACGCGACCGGTGTCGTCATCGGAGAAACGGCGGTAGTGGGCAACAATGTCTCGATCTTGCAGTCTGTTACGCTCGGCGGCACCGGCAAAGACGAAGGCGACCGCCACCCGAAAATTGGTGACGGTGTTTTAATCAGCGCCGGAGCCAAGATCCTGGGCAATATCTGCGTAGGCGCAGGCGCCAAGGTCGGTGCCGGTAGTGTGGTGCTGGATAATGTTCCGCCGCATACCACCGTTGCCGGCGTTCCGGCTAAAATAGTGGGCCGCCCCTCATCGGATCAGCCCGCGCTAGAGATGGACCACGATTTTTGCTGCGACGAGGTGCCGGCGCAGAAGAAAAAGAAAGAGGCGTCTTAGCCCTATGGTGCTTATTTAGCTCAAGTGAACCCAGTAGGCGTCAAACCGAGCAGAGCTTAACTGGACCGCCTGAGTCGATGGATGTCCGAAGCGAGCCTACACGGACGTATTTACGGCGTGTCCGGACAAGCTCTGCTCAATTTGGGCCCGCGAAGCTCTGGCGACAACACCTCAAACCTGCGTGTGGTACTGCGGAGAAAACTCCTGCACCGCGTCCACAAAAGCCGTCACATGATCGGGATTCACACCCGGTGTAATGCCATGCCCCAGATTAAAGACGTGGCCGCTACCGTGGCCATACCCCGCCAATATCGACTCGACCTCCGCGCGAATACGCGCGGGAGATGCAAACAGCATGCTGGGGTCCATATTGCCCTGCAGGGCCACGCGGTCGCCAATCTGTGCGCGCGCTCGATGAATATCAGTGGTCCAATCGATACCCACAGCGTGCGCGCCGCACTCGGCGATCGTATCGAGCCACTGTCCGCCGCCCTTGGTAAAAACAATCACCGGGATCTGCCGTCCATCAGCCTCAGTGGGCAGTCGGGTAAGTACTCGCTGCATGTACTGCAGGGAAAACTCTTGGTAACCGGCGGTGCTGAGGCTGCCGCCCCAGGTGTCAAAAATCTGCAGGGCCTGCGCACCCGCGCGCACCTGAGCGCCGAGGTAGTCCGCTACCGCATCAGCCAACACAGTCAACAGGTCGTGCATCAGCGCCGGCTTGTCGTAGGCCATTGTCTTGACCTGCGCAAAATCCTTGGAAGAACCACCCTCTACCATGTAGGTCGCCAGCGTCCAGGGGCTGCCGGAAAATCCTATCAGAGGCACTGATCCGTTCAACTCGTGGCGTATGGTACTTACCGCCCGCATGACATAGGCCAGGTCATCATCTGCTTTAATGGTGTTCAGGCTCGCCAGGTCTTGCTCGCTACGAACCGTTTTACGAAACTTTGGGCCCTCGCCCTCTTCAAAATACAAGCCGAGGCCAAGCGCGTCAGGCACCGTTAAAATGTCAGAAAACAAAATGGCGGCATCCATCGGATAGCGACGCAGTGGTTGCATCGTCACCTCGCAGGCCAACTCCGCATTTTTGCACAAATCAAGGAAAGAGCCCGCATCCTGACGAGCCGCGCGATACTCGGGCAGATAGCGCCCCGCCTGACGCATCATCCAGACGGGGGTGCGGTCAACGGGTTGGCGCCATAAAGCGCGCAGAAAACGATCATTCTTGAGTTCAGTCATTGAAAGAATCCGGGGCTCCAGCGGATAAAGACGGGCAAGCATACACCAGCAACAGGGTGTTATGGGTGAACAGCGCGCTGAATTTCTGCGCCTGGTGGTGCACTCGTATCGGCGCTTTCACTATTGACCTTCCAACAGGTCGCGCAATTCCTTCTCGCTCACATCGTCGACAACACGCGCCGACCCAATGGCATCGAGCAAGATCAGCCGCAGCCGGCCGTCTATGGCTTTCTTGTCGTGGGCCATTAGCCTCATGAACGCGTCGGCATCCATATCCTCGGGTTTGCTCACAGGCAAATGCATGCCGCGCAGCAACTCTCTGAATTCATCGACCTCAGATCTCTCGATCAAGCCGCGACGGGCGGATAAATCAAGCGCCAGCAGCATGCCGGTTGCCACCGCCTCGCCATGCAGCCACTTGCCGTAACCCTGGCCCGTTTCAATGGCGTGCCCAAACGTGTGCCCCAGATTCAAAATGGCGCGAATACCGCCTTCGCGCTCGTCGGCAGCAACCACCCGCGCCTTGATCGCACAACTGCGCTCAATCGCCTCTGCCAATACGGCCTCATCGCGAGCCAGCAAACGCGGCATATGTTCCTGCAACCAGCGGTAAAACGGTTCATCGCTGATAAGCCCGTACTTCACAACTTCCGCCAGACCTGCACTCAACTCACGCGGAGGCAACGTTTGCAGAGTATCGATATCAATCAGGACCGCCTGGGGCTGGTAGAAAGCGCCGACCATGTTCTTGCCCAGCGGATGGTTGACACCCGTTTTGCCACCCACAGAAGAATCCACCTGTGCCAGCAAGGTGGTGGGCACCTGAATAAAATTGACGCCACGCTGGTAGCACGCCGCGGCAAAGCCCGTAATATCGCCCACCACTCCGCCGCCAACAGCGACAAACGTAGTGTTGCGACTGTGTCTGTCTGCCATCACCCGATCAAACACCACCGACAGGGTGTCGAGAGTTTTATATTGCTCGCCATCTGGTAACACTACTTCAGTAATCAACTTCCGAGCGCCCAAAGCAGATCTGACGCGCTCCATGTAGAGCGGCGCTACAGTTTCATTGCTGATCAGAACCACCTGCGAGCCCGCTATATGCTGGGCCAAGAGACTGTTATCTGACAGCAAGTCACGACCGATGTAGACAGGATAGGTGCGCTCACCCAGATCAACACGCAGGGTATGCATCAGTAAAGACACGAGAATTCCTTGGGGGCTAATTGAGACCGTTATTCTAACGCTTCGAGCGAGCCAGTGTCTTTGCCGACGCCCGACTACTGCTCAATAAGTTCTTCAACCAACCGCTGAGCGACCATACGCGGGCTACAGGCGTCGGTCTCGATGATATGGTCTGCGATTTCGCGGTAAAGCGGATCGCGCTCAGCCATAAGGGCGCGCAGTATTTTTTCGGGGTCGCCTTTTTGCAATAAGGGTCGACGACGATCACGCCTGGTGCGTCGCACCTGCTCTTCAACAGTGGCGTAAAGGTAAATGACAAAACCCCGGCCCGCCAAAGCACTGCGATTTTCGGGACGCAATACCACACCACCGCCGGTCGCAAGCACCAAGTCATCCCACTCGGTCATTTCCGCCACGACCTGCTGCTCGCGGTCGCGGAAACCTTCCTCTCCCTCAACATCGAATATCCACGGAATATCTGCACCGGTGCGCACCTCGATTTCCGAGTCGGTATCGGCGAAGCGCAGTTTCAGGTGCTGAGCGAGATACTTTCCAATCGTCGTCTTGCCGGCCCCCATGGGGCCGACCAGGAATACTCTATGCAGGGCAGGCATGTTGCTCTACTGAACGCTAATCAAGGAGATTATCTGCAAGGATACGCGGTGTGATAAAGATCAATGTCTCCGTTTTGCTGTGTTTATTGGACTCACTCCTGAAAAACGCGCCAATGTAGGGTATATCACCGAAGAATGGGACCTTGTTGACCGACTCGATGTCCTCCGTCTTGAAGACGCCGCCTAACACCACAGTTTCGCCGTTGCCGACCAACACCTGCGTAGTGAGCTGAGTAGTATCAATGGAAGGAATAAACCCACCGCTGCCGCTAGGAACTAAGTCGCCGACAGAATCCTGATTGACCCTGAGATCGAGCATGATGCGATCATCAGGCGTTATGTTGGGAGTGACAAAAAGTGCCAGCACCGCATCCTTGAACGCGACGGTGGTCTCGCCACTGGCGGAAGACTGCTGATAGGGGATTTCCGTACCGGACTTAATGGAAGCCTCCTGCTTGTCCCCGGTAATCACCTTGGGCTGCGAGACAACCTCGCCCTGACCTTCAGACTCCAGAGCCGACAGCTCAGCGGTCAGAAACAAATCACCGCTGGCAAAACCGACGGCAAAACCGCTGTTCGACGCGACACCCAGATCAACCAACAGAGCACCCGGGTAATTAACTTGAGGCTGCGTGCCATTAATGATCGCTTCGTTAATCCCCACTACGTTATCGGTGTCACCTGATATTGACAGGAGGTCATCGCCCCTATTCACGTACGCCCCACCCCACTCGATGCCCAGGTTTCTGGCAGCATCCGATTGCGCAATCACGATCCGCGCCTCAATCATGACCTGACGCACAGGAATATCTACTAGCGCCAGCAAGTCGCGAATTTCAGCCATCTTTGTCGCTGTGTCAGTGATAATAATCGAATTCGTGCGGCTGTCCACAACGACCGAGCCTCTGGGGGATGTCAGCCTGCCGCCGTCCTCAGAACCCGCCTGGAACAGCCCCACAATATCTTCTGCATTGGCGTACCGAATACGCACAAACTCAGACACCAGAGGCGCCAGTTCCGCAATTTGCTTGTTCGCCTCTATTTGCTGCCGCTCGCGCTCGGCGATCTCAGCCGCCGGAGCCACCATCAGCACGTTCCCTATCTGGCGCTTGTCCAGACCCTTGGTCTTGAGCACCAGCTCCAGTGCCTGATCCCAGGGTACATTCTGCAAACGCAATGTAATGCGTCCTGCGACAGTGTCGCTGGCCACCAGGTTCAATTCAGTAAAATCTGCGATAAGCTGCAGAACAGCGCGCACTTCGATGTCCTGAAAGTTAAGCGAGATCCTGTCACCAACATAGTTGAACTCGTTGGCGCGGCGCTCCACCTCTTTCGGGCTCAGCGGTTTCACGCTAATGACATACTCGTTGTCAGTCTGGTACGCGAGATAATCGAAATCGCCTGTTGTTTTCAACAGCAATGTGGCACCGCGCCCAGTGGTGTTCACATCAACACTATTAACCGGCGTGGCAAAATCCGTGACGTCAAAGCGGCGCATTAACCGCTGAGCCACACTGGTATCTAGAAACTCTACCTTGACATCGCCGGCCTCACTAAAGACATTCACATCCACGGATGGGTCCGTGAGCTGCAGTGTCAGCTTTCCTTCGCCTGCTCCGGTACGCTGAAACTGAAGATCTGTAATTTCGGAGACCACGTCGACCACCTCAACCACAGCGGTCTGCACGCGCAATGGTTCAGCGCCTTGCTTGACGTAATCAGTACCCTCTTGACCCACCACCAGAAAGAGATTGTTTCCTTCAATGCGGGTCTCATAGGGCACCAGCTTGATCAACTCGACGACTAAACGGGTGCGATCACCGGACTCCAGCACTACGGCCTTGGAGGCATTGCCGTAGGGTAGTGAGAAACGCTTTTGTTCCAGGCTGCTGGTGGTTCCAGGGAAGTCGACAGCGATGCGTGCGGGTTTTTCGATGGCGTACGTTTTGAAATCTGGTGGCGTTTCATTGAACTCCAAACGCACCTCAAACTTACTGCCCGGCCTGGAGCTGAACTCGATGTCCTGCACCGTCGGTGCAGCAAACGCTGCGCCGGTCACAAGGCACATCACCAGTGCAACGACTGCACTGCGCAACCCACTCCTTATGTTCTCTCTCGTTTTCCCCACGGCCATCGCCCCCACATATTGTTTTTAATCGCCATAGCTCTTTGCTATGGCCTCGGTTTATAAACCGCTTAATTTGATTGTTCGCGGGCGCTCGACCCAACCATCGGGCGTGCCATCACTCACAATTTCTACCACTGAAATATACGTATCGGTCATGTCCACAATTTTACCGTGGTGGCGTCCCAGAAAATTTCCCATTTTCACCCGGTGCACACCGCCGTCCGGATCTTTTACCAGCGTCCACTGAGTATCATCCCGCTCCAGCGTGCCAACCATGAGCAGCGAGTCGAACGTGTACTGCTCAAGAAACTCTTTCGCTCGGTTTTCATCCGGCTTTATCGCTGTAATTGCCTGCAATTGGGCGATTTCCCTGACCTCAATCGGCCGATCAAATGGGCTGCGCAACGTTGTCGCGCTGTAGGCAAAAGCTTCATAGGCCTTAAAGGTTGGTATCGGCGCAATGATACCACCAGGACGGGAGCGCTTCTCCGACATGTAATCGTCCAGATCGGAAAGATCTCCACTGGAGCAGCCGGCGGTAATCGCTCCCAACAAACACAACAAGAGCAGAGTACGTGGTGCGCTTTTCATCACTAGGCATCCCCGTCCTTGTAACGATAAGTCTTGGCAATGATCTTCATATCGAGCTTGTTGGGGTCGTCTTTATCAGCCGTTATCTGAAAATCATGCAGCGTAACGATACGCGGCAAGCCCGCCATACCACTGATAAAAGCACCGAGGTCGTGATAGGAACCAGACGCATTGATAGCGATTGGCAGTTCAACATAGAACTCCTTCGCGCTTTCTTTTTGCAGATCAATACTGGCGATATCCAGGCCGTTCAGCAGACCCTTATTGGTAATATCCTCAAGCAATCCCGGCACTTCGGTATCACTCGGTAGCTGGCTGACCAGTGCACCAAATGAATCTTCCATTTCCTCCATCTGCTTGCGGTATGCATCCAGATTGGCGGCTTGAAAGGCTTTCGTCTCAAAGTCTTTTCTGAGTGTTACCTCTTTCGCCTCTGCACTAGCCAGTTCCAGCCGCATGTCTTCGATATGATAGAAATAGCCCGCTATCAGCACCGCGATTACCAACCCGGTCCAAACCAAAACCTTGATGGCAATCGGCCATGCACCGACATTGTCAAAATCCAGGTCGTTCAGATTGAATTCGCGCACTGAGCGCAGTGTGTCTTCAAATGCCATGGTTCATCCTTCTCCCGACGGCTCTTCGATAGCCGGGGCCTGCACTCTAACGCTCAACTCGAACCTATTGGCCTGGTCACCAAACTCACGAGCCTCAACCACTTTATCCAGCGTAGGGTTTGCCAGCCAGTCCGATGCTTCCAGTCGCCGCATCAGGCTTGATACGCGGTTATTGGATTCAGCGACACCACTGATGCTGATATCGCTGCCTTTGGTAGTGAGCCTTGTGTAGAACACGCCGTCCGGCACGGTCCGCACCAGCTGATCAAGAACCCGCACTATAATCGGGCGGTTGCCCTGCAATTCCTGGATAACACGCATACGGTCCAGTAATTGATTGCGGCGCTTTTGCAGATCGCGAATTTCTGCCACCTGCTTATCGAGCTCATTAATATTTTCAATGAGGTATTGGTTGCGCGCCTGCTGGCTGTCTATCTGGCTGTCAACGATGCGGTCGGCGAGTAATACCAAACCAGCCGCCATGGCCAGTACCAGTGCCACCGCAGCCAGAAACTCTTTCTTGAGCTCCTGACGGCGCTCCTCTCGCCAAGGTAGTAGGTTAATCTGCGCCATTAATCAAAGCTCCGCAGGGCCAGACCACAGGCAATCATCATAGCGGGGGCATCGCTGCTCAGAGCCACCGCGTTAACCTTCGGCGATATGGACATCTGCGCAAAAGGATTTGCTACCGTGGTAGGCGTCCCGAGCTTCTCGCGCACCAGTTCCTCCAGCCCCTCCATCGAAGACACACCGCCGGCAAGGATAATATGGTCGACATCGTTGTACTGACTGGAGGAAAAGAAAAACTGCAGGGAGCGAGCAACCTGCTGCACAACCGCATCTTTAAATGGCTCCAGCACCTCCGGCTCGTAATCGTCGGGCAGGCCGCCCTGTTTTTTGGCCAGCCCGGCTTCCTCCAACGGCAAGCCATAACGGCGCATAATTTCATCGGTGAGCTGCTTACCACCGAATAACTGCTCGCGCGTGTAAATAGTCTGCCCGTCGTTGAGCACGCTCAGGGTCGTCATGGTTGCGCCGATGTCTACGATCGCAACCGTGCTGTCTTCATCCAGGTCTAGTTGGTTGCGCAGCAAGGAGAAGGCTCTTTCCATGGCGTAGGCTTCTACATCCATGATTTTAGGTACCAGTTCCGAGCCCTCAATCGCCTCCACCCTGGATTCGATGGTCTCGCGCCGACACGCCGCCAACAATACTTCTACCCTTTTATCGCCATCCGGCGATATGCCCTGAACTTCAAAATCAATCGCGACCTCTTCAAGGGGATAAGGGATGTACTGATCTGCCTCGAGAGTGAGCTGAATCTCCATGTCGTCCTCGCTGAGGCCTGCAGGCATGTCGATCAACTTGGTGATCACTGAAGAGCCCGCCACAGCAGCAGCGACGTTTTTAAGTTTTGTATGCGACTGCGAGACAACCGTGCGAATAGCGTTGGAAACGCCCTCCACATCGTTGACGCTCTTCTCAATCACAGCATCCTGCGGCAGAGAACTCACCGCATAGCTCTCTACGCGGTAGCGGCCCCCTGTAAAGCTCAATTCCAGTAACTTTACTGTCGTCGAACTAATATCCAGCCCCAGAACCTGCGTCGCTTTTCTCTTTCCAAATAGACCTAGCAACTTAATTTCCTATCAGTATCACTAACTTAGGTTATTTATATCCACCGATACATTAATAGTAGATATACCACAGACCAAAATATATCAAAACACAAAAAAAGCTTATAATTACCAATCAACTAGCGTTCTCGCCGCTGTAAACTCTTATAAGCTGCCGTTTTCTAAAGGGCTACATGAGCTTCCTACGTTTCGTTCTGCGACTGTCTGTATTCGGGCTTTTAGGTGCGCTTTGGCTACTCGCCGGCATTTACCTTTACCTCAGCCCCAACCTCCCGGACGTCGAAACTCTGCGCGATGTGAAGTTGCAGACGCCCATGCTTGTATATAGCCGCGACGGCGAACTGATCGGCCAGTTTGGCGAGCAAAAGCGAACGCCTCTGCCCTTCAATGCCATTCCTCCACAATTCATCAAGGCTCTGTTGGCGGCTGAAGATGACAATTACTTCGAGCATCGCGGTGTCGACGTGATGGGGCTGATGCGCGCCGCCTCAGAACTGGCCCTCACCGGCGAAAAGGGGTCCGGCGGCAGCACGCTCACCATGCAGGTGGCGCGTAACTATTTTCTCAGCCTCGACCGCACATTTATGCGCAAGTTTAATGAAATACTGCTGGCGATTGAGATCGAGCGGAAGCTGAGCAAGCAGGAAATCTTCGAGCTGTATTTCAACCGCATATTTCTCGGCCACCGCGCGTACGGCTTTGAAGCCGCTTCACAGGTCTACTACGGCAAAACCATTGGCGACTTGAGCCTGGCAGAGCACGCGATGCTGGCTGGCACACCCAAAGCACCGTCCCGTATCAACCCCGTCAGTGGGCCCAGCGCAGGCAAAGAGCGACGCGACTGGATTCTGGGGCGCATGCGCTCACTGGGCTATATAGATGCCCAGGAATACCAGAGTGCAAAGGCTGAGGTCGATACTGCTCGGCTGCACGGCGCACAATTGGGCTTCGCTGCCCACTATGCCGCCGAAATGGCGCGACAGGAGATGGTGCAACGCTACGGACTGGAGGCCTATACAAATGGCTACCATGTTTACACCACAATCAGCAGCGAGCTGCAGCGCGTTGCTACGCAATCGGTGGTCGAAGGTCTCATCGCGTATGACAAACGCCACGGCTATCGCGGCGCGGAGCGCCAACTGTTGCCCAGCGATTCCAGCACTGACACCATCGCTAAATGGCGACAGGCGCTGCAAAGGACAGCCCCTATTGGCATTTTGCAACCCGCCATCGTCACCTCAGTAGCAGATGACAAGGCGACGCTATTGCTGGCAAATGGCAGCACACCGGACTTACCGTGGGAAAATGGCATCCGTCAGGCACGCCCCTATCTCACCGAAAACGCGACCGGTGCGTCACGGCAACCTGTCGCGAAGATACTCGCAGTAGGCGACCTGATCAGGGTAACTGAGGATGAAGAGGGGGCGTGGCAGCTGGCGCAGCTTCCCGCCGCTCAGGCTGCGCTGATCTCGCTAAATCCCGACAACGGCGCCATCGTCAGTATTGTGGGCGGTCTCGGCTTTGAGCGGAGCAAGTTCAATCGCGCCACACAGGCGCAGCGCCAACCCGGATCCAATTTCAAACCTTTCCTCTACGCCGCTGCATTCGAGTATGGCTTCACGCCAGCCACTATCATCAATGATGCTCCCATCGTTCTGGAAGGCAGCTCACAAAACGATTTATGGCGACCAGAGAACGACGAGGGCAAGTTTTATGGGCCGACCCGTTTGCGCTGGGCACTCACTAAATCGCGCAATCTGGTCTCCATTCGACTGTTGCAACGCCTCGGCGTTAAGCGGCTTATCGACTACGCCAATCGTCTGGGCTTCGACACATCTGCGTACGTCCCGGAGTTGTCCCTGGCCCTGGGCACGCAAAACATCACACCGCTGCAGATGGCCAAAGGCTACGCCGTGCTGGCCAACGGCGGCTATCTCGTTGAGCCTTTCATTATCCAACGCGTTGAAGACGTTGAAGGCGAAACAGTATTTGAGGCCATGCCGCTGACAGTGTGCCGCGATTGCGATGCACCAGCGGTCATGCCAGAGGAGGGCGCTGAGATGAGCATGGAGGAGATCATGGCTGCGGCAGCTAAACCGTCGGTGAACTTACCGCCTGCGCCACGAGTCATGGACGAGCGCGTTAATTTTATGACCAATAGCATTATGAAAGACGTTATCACGCGGGGTACGGGGCGTCGCGCGCTGGTGCTTGAGCGCAATGATTTAGGCGGCAAGACGGGCACCACCAACGGCCCCATGGACGTCTGGTTCTCAGGCTATAATCGAGATGTTGTCACCACCACATGGGTGGGTTTTGACAACTATACACCGCTGGGCCGCAGAGAATTTGGCGGCACCGCAGCGCTCCCGATCTGGATAGATTATATGCGGGTAGCACTCAGGGACAGCCCGCAATGGGAGCGCCCAATGCCGCAGGGCCTTGTCACTGTAAGAATCGATCCAGACACAGGACAGGCCGCCAGGCCTGGCCAGAGCAACGCGATTTTCGAGTATTTCAAACGAGAGTCAGCGCCACGTGGTGGCGGGCGCGAAGCAGGCCGCCGGGAAAGAGACGAGGCTGTTCACGAGCAGATCAACGATCTCTTCTAACACGAAAGCGCACTAGCGTTAGTGCGCGGGTTAACCGCTAGAGAGCAGGGTTATAGTTCTCAGGATAAGGCAGGCGAGCAACGCCGCTATCAACGGCCGCGCGAGCAACCGCAGGCGCAATAACTGACAACAAGCGGCTGTCCAGCGGATTAGGGATAATGTAATCCGGGCCAAAGGCCAGCGATTCCCGCCCTATCGCTGCCAACACCTCTGGTGTTATCGGCTCGCGGGCTAGCTGACTCAACGCCAGTACTGCAGCCACTTTCATCTCCTCGTTTATCCGTGACGCGCGCACATCCAGAGCACCGCGGAATATGAAAGGAAAGCCAAGCACGTTATTCACCTGATTGGGATAGTCCGATCGACCCGTTGCGATAATCAGGTCGTCCCGGGTGGCCATGGCCAGCTCCGGCTTGATCTCAGGATCCGGATTGGAGCAGGCAAACACCACCGGACGAGAAGCCATCGACAGCAGCATTGCCGGGCTTAACAAGTCCGACCCGGACAACCCGATAAATACGTCAGCACCGTCAATTGCATCGGCGAGCGTACGTTTGTCGGTCTGGTTGGCAAATTCCTCTTTATAAGCATTCAACCCGTCACGCCCTGCATAGATCACGCCGCGACGGTCCAACATAAAGATATTCTCACGCGGCGCGCCCATGCTGACCAGCAGGCGCATGCACGCGATCGCCGCCGAACCCGCACCCAGGCAGGTAATCACCGCGGTTTCCAGACACTTGCCCTGAATTTCCAGCGCGTTAATCAGCCCGGCGGCGGTCACAATTGCAGTACCATGCTGATCATCGTGGAAAACGGGGATATCGCATTGCTCAATCAGCGCTGTCTCTATCTCGAAACATTCCGGCGCCCTGATATCTTCAAGGTTGATGCCGCCAAATGTCCCGGCGATGCGCGCCACGGTAGCGATAAACTCCTGCGTATCTTCAGTGTCAACTTCTATGTCAATTGAGTTAATGCCGGCAAACCGCTTGAACAGCAGCGCCTTTCCTTCCATCACCGGCTTGCTCGCCAGACTACCGAGATTACCCAAGCCCAGCACCGCGGTCCCGTTGCTGATAACAGCGACCAGATTACCCTTGCCGGTATAACGATAGGCATTGGCTGGGTCGCTGGCGATTTCGCGGCACGGTTCGGCCACACCCGGACTGTAGGCTAACGCTAAATCGCGCAGGCTCTCAGCCGGCTTGGACAGTTCAATACTGATTTTCCCGGGTACCGGCTCTGCGTGGTAGGCGAGGGCATCGCGTTTTAAATCTGTCGGCATGGGGCTACCTGTGCTCACCGGGATATATGCGGAAATTGAACTGGATCAATTCACCAGCGCATCTGTGGAAAAAGTCATCGACAATATAAAAAAAGCGCATACGTAACGAGACTGTAAATTGCCAGCGCCAATCTCCGTCAGGCTCTACACTGTCCGTCAGTAAAGCGGTACCTGACATTGATCTCAATAGCGCAGAATAAAAAAAAGCGCCAGCCCAATAGAGTGTTGGCGCTTTCAGAGATCGGCTGCCGACGGCGCTACGCGCTCGTCTAACAGCCTTTTAACATTCTTCTAGCGCTTGCTGCCACGACCAGCGAAACGCTTGTTGAAGCGATCGACACGGCCACCACTGTCCACAATTTTCTGCTTACCAGTGTAGAAGGGGTGACACTGTGAACAGACATCGACAAGAAAATCCTCGCCGCGTGTGGAGCGTGTCTGAACCGTGTTGCCACAACTGCAGGTTGCAGTAACGGCTTCGTATTTGGGGTGAATATCTGCTTTCATGCTGTGGAGCTCCTGATCGTTAGTGCCGCCACCCGATCACTGCCGGGCACCGCACCTCGCTGGGGGAGTTGAACCGCCACGGGTATGGCAGCTCAAAAAATAGGCGGGCATCTTACCAGACGTGACACGATAAGCAATAGCGTGTAAGCATTTGCTACAATGTCGTTTTCTAATCATTTATGCGTATCAAGCGCACATCATATAGGGTCGTAATGTCCGTACTTCGCCTGGTCATCCCGTCGCCCCTGCGCCGTCAATTCGACTATCTCCCCCCCGCTGAAATGAGTCCTGCGCAGGTCAGCGCGCTGCAACCGGGCGTTCGATTACAAGTCCCTTTCGGCCGGAGGGAGGTAACCGGCTATCTGCTGGCCGTGTGCGACCAGAGCGAGGTTCCTGCCAGCGCTCTCAAGCCCGCGCTGGCACTGCTCGATGAAACACCTCTGGTCGATCCGCAACTGCTGCAACTGTGCCATTGGGCTGCCGACTACTATCACCACCCACTGGGCGAGGTTTACGGCACACTGTTTCCCAAGCGCCTCCGCGATGGCAAACAGCAACAACCCGGCGGCGCACTCGGCTGGCGATTGACCGCGCGCGGCAAGGGCCTGCCTGAGGAGGCGTTGCCGCGTTCTCCCCGCCAAGCAAAGGTCATCGACCTACTGCGGAGGAAATCGTTCATCGCCAGCGCCGAGTTTAAACAGGGCGGTATTAGCGCCGCTGTTTTGCGCAGCCTGCGGGACAAAAACCTGATCGAGCCCCACTTTGAAAGTAACCACTCACTCACCTCAAGTAGTAGGCAGGGGCTGACTCTTAACGATGAACAAGCCACTGTCATGGCAGCCTTTCGCGCCACTGTTAGCGCGAGCTTCAGCTGCCATTTGCTGGAGGGCGTCACCGGCAGCGGCAAGACGGAAATCTACCTGCAACTGATCGCCGACTGCCTGCAACAGGGCAAGCAGGCGCTGATTCTGGTGCCTGAGATTGGCCTCACACCGCAGACGCTGGCGCGCTTCCAACAGCGCTTCGAGGCCGGTATCGCCGTATTACATTCCGGACTCACCGATGCTCAGCGCTACCTCGCATGGGAGGCTGCGCGCACTGGTGCCGCACAAATCGTGATCGGTACGCGCTCCGCGATTTTTACGCCGCTGGCCGCACCGGGCCTGATCATCGTCGACGAGGAGCACGACAGTTCCTACAAGCAACAGGACGGTTTCCGCTACTCCGCGCGCGATGTCGCGGTGAAACGCGCGCACATACACGGGTGCAAAATCCTGCTGGGTAGCGCCACTCCATCTCTGGAGAGCATTCAAAACGCCCAACTGGGTCGTTACCAGCACCACCAACTCACCCGCCGCACCAGCAGTGGCGGCATGCCGGCGATACGCGCGCTGGATGTGAGAAGGCAGGGATTGCAGGCGGGGCTCTCGGACCCGCTGATCGCGGCGATGGAAGAAAAATTAATGCTCGGGCAACAGGTCTTGCTGTTCCTCAATCGCCGCGGATTTGCGCCCACGCTGCAGTGCCACGATTGTGGCTGGGTCGCAGAATGTCGCGCCTGCGACGCGAGGCTCACCGTACACAGGCGGCAAAGACGCCTGCGCTGCCATCACTGCGGCGCTGCCGGGGTATTGAACAGGCAATGCCCACAGTGCCACAGCGAACGACTGCTGGCCCAAGGCCTGGGTACCGAGCAAACCGAAGACTTCCTGCGCACACGCTTCAAGCGCTGGTCCATACACCGTGTAGACAGTGACTCCATGCAGAGTAAAGGTGCGATGCAAGCGTTGGTAGACGAGATCAACAAAGGCGAGCCCTGTATTTTGCTCGGCACACAGATGCTCACCAAAGGGCATCACTTCCCGGCAGTAAGTATGGTCGCGGTGATTGATGCCGACGCACTGCTGTTCAGCGCCGATTTTCGCGGTGAGGAGCGTATGGCGCAGTTACTGACGCAAGTGGCGGGGCGCGCAGGTCGGGCGGAGCTTGCCGGCAGCGTGCTGCTACAGACACATTACCCCGATCATCCGGCCCTACTCGCCATGCTGACCACCGGCTATGGCGAGCAGGCACGGGCCATGCTCAAACGCAGGGAGGAAGCGGGTATGCCGCCCGCCGGGCAACTGGTCCTGCTGCGCACTGATTGCCCTAACGCCGAATATGGCGAGCAGTTCCTGCACACTCTGCGCGCGCGCTGCACTCCACATCTTCCACCTGGAGCCAGACTGATCGGACCGCTGCCGTCCCCTATGCAGCGGCGCGCTGGTAAGTACCGCTGTCAATTGCTGCTCACAGCACACGATCGCCGGTCTGCGCAGGCAGCAGCTAGCCTTCTGGTGGCAACCGCTGAGACGATGTCGACTAAACAAGGCCTGAACTGGACCATCGATATAGACCCACAGGATGTTTTCTAATCGCGTCTGCACTGGTCATGCCTGCCGCTAATGATGATAATGGGCCGTCCGATTCGCCTGCTGTCGCACGCCCGCTATCGCGAGAGTGTAAAGGCGCGTCATTTGATCCTACGCCGATACCAACATAAATCTGGCAATCCATTGAAGCCGCCCGGAAACCGCCGCATTAAATGAAAGAAGACATCACACGGCTTATAGAACAGGCTCTGGACGCGCTGACCGCCCAAGGCGTGCTGCCCGCCGACGCCAGGCCACAAGTACAAATCGACCGTACCCGCGACAAAAGCCACGGCGACCTCGCCAGCAACATCGCACTGGCGCTGGCCAAACCGGCGCAGCGCAAGCCGCGCGAGCTGGCTGAACTGATTTGCACGGCGCTGCCGAGCAGCCCTTTGCTGGCGCGCACAGAAGTGGCTGGTCCCGGCTTTATCAATTTCTTCCTGACCGACGATAGCAATCAAGCGGTGATTCGCAAGATCCTTGCGCAGGGTGCCGCTTTCGGCACCAGCGATACAGGGCAGGGCCGCAAGGTGCAGGTCGAATTCGTCTCGGCCAACCCAACCGGGCCGCTGCATGTAGGCCACGGCCGCGGTGCAGCGGTGGGCGACAGTCTCTGCCGCCTGTTAACCGCAACGGGTTGGGATGTCTCCAGTGAATTCTATTACAACGATGCCGGCGCGCAGATCGACAACCTGGCACTCTCGGTGCAGGGGCGCTGCAGAGGCCTGACACCGGACGATCCGCAGTGGCCGCAGGATGGTTACCGGGGCGATTACATCGCCGAGCTGGCACAAGCCTATTTGCGCGGCGATAGCGTAGATGCCGAAGATTGTCACGTGACCGGCTCCGGCAATGCTGATGACCTCCACGACATTCGACACTTCGCGGTAGCCTACCTGCGGCGCGAGCAGGATCTGGATCTAAAGGCCTTCGCCGTGCACTTTGACGCGTATTTTCTGGAATCATCCCTGTATGAAGACGGCGCGGTTGAGCGCGCCGTGGCGCGCCTGATAGAAACCGGGCACTGCTATGATCACGATGACGCACTGTGGCTGCGCACCACCGACTTCGGCGACGACAAAGACCGCGTTATGCGCAAGCGCGAAGGCAGTTATACCTATTTCGTGCCAGATGTGGCGTATCACCTCAACAAGTGGCAGCGCGGGTTCGTTCGCGTCATTAATGAACAGGGAGCGGATCACCACAGCACAGTGACACGGGTCCGCGCCGGCCTGCAGGCGCTGGAACTGGGTATTCCCAAAGACTGGCCGGACTATGTTCTGCATCAGATGGTAACCGTAATGCGCAACGGCGAAGAGGTCAAACTGTCCAAGCGTGCTGGCAGCTACCTTACCCTGCGCGACCTGATCGAGGAGGTGGGCCGCGATGCCACCCGCTTTTTCCTGGTGGCGCGCGCGCCCAATTCACAACTCACCTTTGATATCGACCTTGCGCTGTCGCAGAGCAATGACAACCCCGTTTACTACATTCAGTATGCCCATGCCCGCAGCTGCAGCGTAATGCGCAAGCTGGCCGAGCACGGCTGGGAGTGGCAAGCACAGAACTCGCTGCAACACCTGGATCAATTGCAAGAAGAGCATGAAAAGAGCCTGTTACGGCAGCTCGACCGTTATTCTGAGGTGTTGGCAAACGCTGCACTGAACAGCGAACCTCATACCATCGCCACCTACCTGCGTGAACTGGCCGGAGAGTTCCACACCTGGTACAACGCACACAAAATCCTCGTGGACGAGCAACCCGTGCGCGACGCGCGGATTGCGCTCAGTCAGGCAGTAAGACAAGTTATCGTCAATGGCCTCAACGTACTGGGCGTAACTGCCCCGGAGGTGATGTAACCCGTGCCCCAGGATTTCGCCAAGCGCAGGCAAAACACGGCCACTAAAAAACCCGCTGCGCACAAAGTTCAGGCGCGGCGACGCGAAGAAGAAGAAAGCCAGCCCCGTGGCAAGGGCTTTCGTCTATTCATGACGGGCGTACTGACCGGCATGTTCCTGAGCTTGCTGATCTATCTCAACACCCTGCCCAAGCCGACCGAATTGGGGCAGGACATGGCCAGTACGCCGCAACCCGAAGCCGCAGCAGAAATCCCCAAACCGCGCTTTGAGTTTTATACCATGCTGCAAGAGCAAACCATGGGTGCGGAGGAGGAAGTGGCGGATGAGGCGGATGAGGCGGAACCGGTTGAGCCCGCCGCCGATGTCAGCAAGCCACCCTCACCGACAGCAGCTCCGGAGCCATACTTCCTGCAGGCCGGATCATTTCGCCAGAGCGAAGACGCCCAACGGCGGCGCGCCGAACTGTTATTGCTAGGACTGGAGCCGAACATCGAAGAAAGCACCGTTGATAGCGGCCGCTGGTTCCGGGTATCGTTGGGGCCTTTCGAGTCCCACGACGATGTCAGCAAGGCCCGCAGCCTGCTGGCCGGCCAAAATATTGATTCGGTATTGCTCAAACGCGGCGGGCCGTAATTTTGATACGGGTGCTTGAATTTCTCGACTAAAACCCCATATCTGCCCTGTTACATAGCCCCCCACAGGAGACAAGAAGTGGAACAGTTTCGAGGTACAACCATACTTTCCGTGCGCCGTGGCAATAGCGTGGTGATCGGCGGCGATGGCCAGGTCTCCATGGGCAATACGGTAATGAAAGGCAATGCCCGTAAAGTGCGGCGCCTCTACAAAGATAAAGTGCTGGCCGGGTTTGCCGGCGGCACCGCTGACGCGTTCACCCTGTTTGAACTCTTTGAAGCACAGCTGGAGAAACACCAGGGCCATTTGGTCCGCGCCGCCGTTGAGCTGGCAAAAGCCTGGCGCACCGAGCGCTCTCTGCGTCGCCTTGAGGCGCTGCTGGCAGTGGCCGACAAGGAAACCTCGCTGATCATTACCGGCAACGGCGATGTCATCGAGCCGGAGGATAACCTCATTGCGATCGGTTCCGGCGGCCCATTCGCCCAATCGGCCGCGCGCGCCCTGCTGGACAACACCGAGCTGGATGCGCGCACTATTGTCGAGAAAGGCCTGGGCATCGCCGGAGACATCTGCATCTACACCAATCACAACCAAACCATCGAACAACTGGATTTTTAGGCTACCGCATGTCCAATATGACACCACGCGAAATCGTCCACGAGCTGGACAAATACATCATCGGCCAGGATGCGGCCAAGCGCGCAGTCGCTATCGCACTGCGTAATCGCTGGCGGCGCATGCAGTTGCCCGAGGAACTGCGCGCCGAGATCTCCCCCAAAAATATCCTCATGATCGGGCCAACCGGTGTCGGCAAAACAGAGATTGCGCGACGGCTGGCTAAACTGGCTAACGCGCCCTTTGTAAAAGTAGAGGCCACCAAGTTCACTGAGGTCGGGTACGTGGGTCGCGACGTGGAATCGATCATCCGCGACCTGGTTGATGTGGCGATCAAAATGTATCGCGAGCAGGAGATGAAGCGCGTGCGTTTTCGCGCAGAGGAAGCCGCTGAGGAGCGCATCCTCGATATCCTGCTGCCTCCGGCGCGCGACACCAAGGCTGATACCACCTCCACCACGCGGCAACTCCTGCGCAAGAAACTGCGCGAAGGCGAGCTGGACACCAAAGAGATTGAGGTAGAAGTCAGCGCCAACATGCCGGGCATGGAGATCATGGCCCCGCCAGGCATGGAAGAAATGACCAACCAGTTGCAAAGCATGTTTTCCAATATGTCGCGGCAACAAACGAAAGCACGCAAGCTGCCGATCAAAGCTGCTTTTGAAGCGCTGTGCGACGAAGAAGCCGCGAAGATGGTCAACGAGGAAGAGCTTAAGCAAAAAGCGGTGACTGAGGCCGAGCAAAACGGCATCGTCTTTATCGATGAACTGGACAAAGTTGCCAAACGCTCCGAGGGCGCTGGTGCCGATGTGTCACGTGAAGGGGTGCAGCGCGATTTGCTGCCACTGATCGAAGGCTCCACCGTTAGCACCAAACACGGCATGGTCAAAACGGACCACATCTTGTTTATCGCCTCCGGCGCGTTCCACATGGCAAGACCCTCAGACCTGATCCCGGAACTGCAGGGACGATTACCGATTCGGGTGGAATTGTCTGCGCTGTCGGCCGATGACTTCGAACGCATCCTGACCGAACCCAGCGCTTCGCTGACAGAACAATACCAGGCACTACTGGGCACCGAGGGCGTCGACCTTAAGTTCAGCAAAGACGGACTGCGACGCATCGCAGAAACAGCCTGGCAGGTGAACGAACGCACCGAAAATATCGGCGCGCGCAGATTGCACACCGTGATGGAACGTTTGCTGGAGGAAACCTCCTTCGGCGCTGCCGATTCAGGCTTGCAGGAAGGGGCACTTATGGTGGACGCCGCTTTCGTCGACAAACAACTGCAGGAACTCAGCGCGGATGACGATTTGTCCCGTTTTATTCTGTGACCGAGATGTCCGAGCCACCCAAACCAACCTCGATCCAACTGCACAGCCGTTCCAGGCAGCTGGAATTGGGATATGAAAGTGGTCAGCAGCATTCACTCAGCTGCGAATACCTGCGTGTTTACTCACCCTCTGCCGAAGTACTCGGCCACGGGCCAGGGCAGGAAGTCCTGCAAACAGGCAAGCTGAAGGTTGGTATAAAGGCAATCAAGCCAGTGGGCAATTACGCCCTGCAACTGGTATTCGATGACGGCCACGATACCGGCCTGTACTCCTGGCGCTATCTCTACGACTTGTGCCAGAACCAGGAGGCACGGTGGCAGGACTACCTGACGCGCATGGAGAAGGCCGGAGCCACTCGCGATCCGGACGTGCAGGTAGTGAAGCTGGGGCTATAAAGGGCTAAACCGGCGCGGCACAAATACCCCACCCAACAGACTCCTAACTACGTGGGCATCAGCGCTTCTTTAGCCTTGTCCATATCAATCGAATCCATCGCTTTGTCGGTATCCACTGCCTGCGCTGCTTTTTTCAGATCAATGCCATCGGCACCAACAGCCTCGGTTATCTTTGTAGTATCAACCGATTGCGCCGCTTTTTCTGTATTAACTGAATCTACCAGTTTGCCGATGTCCTGAGCCGTGGCCAGTGAAGCGAAAGGCAGCAAAGCGGCCATGGCAATAATGGGAAGTGTTGGTTTCATAGAGAATCTCCTGACAGTTTACGCATGGGTCCACTTCAGTAGTCGATCTGCCTCAGCGGCAATCATCAAGTGAACGCCTTCCTTTCATATTGTGGTAGCTTGGGGACGCAATTGAGCTACAATAATCCAGTAGTCGATAGCATCTCGCGGGCATGGTTATAATCCATTCCGACACTGCATTATTCACTGAGAAACTGAGAGAAACAAATGAAGCCATATCAAGCAACCATTTTTAACGCCGCCGTTTTGGTGGTCTTCGGTCTTTGGGCATATCTGAACGTAGCTGCAGAGTCGCGCTCTATGACGATATTGATACCCGTGATTTTTGGCGTCATTCTCGCGTTATTGGTTCCATCGTTTAAAAAGGAAAACAAAGTTGTTGCTCACGCTGTTGCCGGGTTGACCCTACTGATTTCGATAGCGCTGATCATGCCGCTAATAGGCTCCATCGGCCGCGATGACATGGTTGCCGTGTTTCGGGTGGGCGTGATGATGGCCGCCAGTCTTTTCGCACTGGTTATATACGTCAGAAGCTTTATTGCTGTGCGCCGCGCGCGGCAGAGTGCAACATAGCCACCAGATAGTAATGGGGTCAGAGTAAAAACTCTCCGCATTGTTCAGATTTTTTATCTCTGCCCCTAAGATACTTACCTGCACTTGTTATGCATTTTATTCATTGTTGTCAATTACTAAATCCACCAGTTTTTTCACCAAGGGTGAAACAACGATAACGACTGGAAACGAAACAACGAAAGAAAACCCCCAAGCTTTTAACCAGACAAACATAATGTCTTCTACCAGACCGACATTAAATACACTGATTACGAAGGATATTAAACATGACATTAATAATGCCATGAAAAATGAAAAAACATATGACGTATATCTTTTAGGTATCAACTTCATAGTATTTTATTACCGCCACATAACGCCCTGTTAACGGGCGAATTGTAGTTGGCCAAAATGTGCAGCGAAGCGGAACCCGCTAACTGTAAATTGTCTCGCTTGAACAGCGTGCTATATTTTTAATGACTCACTGTTTTTGAGAATACATTAATAACGACAACACCAGAAAAAATTAAACACAGGCCTATAATTGCTGGCAAATCTGGTATCTGTTTATAAATAACTGCACTTATTAACGCAATTAGTAAAATCCCCATGCCGGCCCAAATACCATAGGCGATACCTACTGGAACAGTTTTAAGAACTAACGATAAGAAATAAAATGCGATTGCATAACCAATGACACAAATAGTGCTGGAGGCTGGATGAGAAAAACCATCTGAGGCTTTAAGTGCTAATGTTGCTATCACTTCAGCGCAAATCGCTACCGCCAAATACCAATATCCCATACTCGCTCCTTTGGTAAAAGTATAACGCTTCAATAACCGGCGCGCTGTAAGCGCGTCCGGCGCCGAAGGCGCGAAGTTGATTGATTTGTTATACGGCTCATTCATAGTGCGTCCAGAACCGGAGAATTTTTACGCTCTTCTCTTGTTCGTATACTTGGTAAACCAGTCGGTGTTGGATGTTGATGCGCCGTGATAGAGCCCCCAACAAATCTCCCACTAACTTTTCATAAGGAGGTGGATTTTGGTATGGGTTTACCGCAATGATTCGCAGCAGCTCTTCTGCTTTATCTTTGAGGCCGGACGATGCCAATTTTCTCGCGTCTTTCTGTGCTTGCTTGGTGTAGTAGATATTCCACATTACCAATCCAGGTGTTCACTGCACTGATTCAGGTCGGTTTCCATTCCCTCACGGATTGACTCTCGCATACCTGGCATAGATACGAGATACAATGTTTCATTAATGGCGTTCCAGTCTTCTTCAGAGAGCAACACTGCGTTTCCCCTCTTGCCGGTAATGGTAATGGGCTTGTGAGTTTCGGCAGTTTCATCGATCAGAGCGTAGAGCTTCGACCTAGCGTCTGTTGCATTAAGAGTGGACATAATTCACCTCCGAAACGGTTAGCGTACGCCTTTACGTACGCCGTGTCAATACGCCCTGAGGGCCGTATAACGCCTAAAGAACCAGCGGCGTAGCCGTCCAGTTTCTTTTATTGTTATGTGCGGTACTGCCATCGTGCCGGGTGCCGGGTGCCGGGTGCCTGCTGCCGTGCATGACCGAAATAACTGATATTTCGGAATCTTGTATGAGGTAGAAAACAGCGAATGGGAACCTAGGTAGTACCGCCCTGTGTGCGCCACGGTATATAACTGGATAAGACAGCGGACTTTGCTCAATCAAACTGAGCGTTTGAAGCACGGTATCCGAAAAATCATGGCCTAGCCCTGATTTCTGAGATTCATACCAAGAGGCTGCTTCTTCCAGATCAATTTCCGCCTCTTCCCAGTATAGATCATAGGCGTCTTCGTATGTCTAAAATAGCGTCTGCAGCGGGCCGATCAAGCTTGCCATCTGTTTCAAAGGCATCCAGGCGTCGATCTAGCTCCGCTCTTTGATCAGATGTGAGCGGTAGAGCGCTCTGGTCGTGAGCAATGCTATCCCATAGATCTTCAATGATCCGAATGCGGTCCTCGACAGGGAGTTTTGTCAGATTCGCACCCATCTCTTAATCATACTCCTTGGTTGGAAACTGTCCAGAGCACATAACGCCTTGCTCAGCGGCGAGTTAAACTGGCGCTTGTTTTGCGTTTTTTTGCAAAACAAGTGACAGGTTGACGAGTCCGATGCAGCAACTTGTTATGTCGAAAACCTGACTATGGTGCAATTTCACAATCACTTTCTTTGCCCTCATAGCGCCACCCAACAATAATAAGCGACGACGGTTCATATTCAAAAAAATACATGCAAGTTCGACGAAACTCATATTCATTTTCTATATTGCCATTAGGGAGAGTCTCTTTCCTAATAAATCGATCTGAACGCGCCCAAGTGCTAGAGCTATCAATTTTTTTCCCTACGGTATGGCTCATATGGGCCTTGAAATTATCATGAGGACTACTTGCGCACGCAGAAATTAGAAATGACATTATGCTGATTACCACCGTTCTCAGGAGCACCATAAATTAATTCTTCCTTTCAACATAACGCCGCAACTTCGCGTTAAGAGTGCCTGTCCTGTTAGTTGTCTTAGACATAAACGAAACTTCGAATTTTCGCTTTATCAGTTTCTTTAATTGCTCTTCCATTCGGGCCGGCATAATCTTACCTAGGGCTTATAACGCCAAAATCACCGGCAAATTAAAGCTTTGCGACGATAGGAGCTAAGCTTTAATTTGTCCGAGTGAATTTTTTTGTTAGGCAAAAAAAACCTCGATCAGTGTCGAGGCTTTAATGATATTCTGATTGCGTTTGATTATGCAGTTTTCTTTTTCCTTGAAAACCCAATTCCAGCTAAACCAAGCCCTAGAAGAGCTAATGATCCAGGCTCGGGAACAGAAGAAGTCTCATATGCAATAATAACGCGTCCTCCGCTTTGAATATTAGCGCAACAATCCAGAGCATAGTCCAGTGATATACTGTTACTGGTAAAACTCAAGCTGCGTGTAACATCAAGTGGGTTGGTTAAAAGCGTATCAGAAACAATATATACAGCGGTAATAGTATCAGCAACAAGATCATCAAATAAAGCGTTAATATATTTAAAATCGGCAGTTCCAGAAGAAAATACCTCAGTAACGAATAGTTCAATTGTCTGGTCAGTATGGGAAAAATCAGCACTGATAGCGCCTATAAAGGAAGAATTTACTCCTGTTGCCGTTAGAGAAGTTGAGTCTAGCTCAATACTTCCATCAACAATAGTGTCGTTAAGTGAAGTAAATATTTTCCCTTGCATATTAATACTAAAGTCACCCTGAGTTATAATACTTGCGTTTGCTCCCGTTGTGAGTAGCAGCATTAAGCTGCCAGCGAGTAAATTTAATTTTTTCATTTTGTATTGCCCTTAGTGGATTAGTAATTTAATTAGTAATTACAAGCAAAATACACGCCAATAATACAACCCATTGTTTTTATTAATAAATCCTATGGGGGTAAACAAAACACACATATAAAGTGTAAAAAAAGCTGACAATATTTTTAGTTGATTGTAAAAAATATTTACACCGCTAGGATAATGTTAATCACTGCCTAACGCCTATAGAACCGGCGGTGAAACCGTCCGGTTGCTATTTTTGTTAGGCCAGTTTTCACTAGGAGCAGAAGGCTGCCAGCTATTTGCGATCTCTTTTGCTTTTGAAAGATCTGTTTTATTTAAA
>Ga0209491_10001738_pt1 | contig 41061 bp, 31 predicted proteins | sample BON02_FD_187213 | JGI IMG/M metagenome (GOLD analysis project Ga0209491, IMG submission 187213) | Freshwater microbial communities from Lake Bonney liftoff mats and glacier meltwater in Antarctica - BON-02 (SPAdes) (version 2) | ecosystem: Environmental > Aquatic > Freshwater > Ice > Glacier... | reverse complement strand
GCACAATGAAAAAGGCCGCCTCCTTGCGGAAGCGGCCTTTGTCTTGTCGTAGCTGTTGCCAGCCTATTTCTTGATTTCGGACACCACGCCGGCGCCGACGGTGCGGCCGCCTTCGCGGATGGCGAAGCGCAGGCCCTTGTCCATGGCGATCGGCTGGATCAGCTCGACATCCATTTTCACGTTATCGCCCGGAAGCACCATTTCCTTGTCGGCCGGCAGCGTCACCACGCCCGTCACGTCGGTCGTGCGGAAGTAGAACTGTGGACGATAATTGGTGAAGAACGGCGTGTGACGGCCACCCTCTTCCTTGGTCAGGATATAGGCTTCGGCTTCGAACGTCGTGTGCGGCGTGATCGAACCCGGCTTGCAGAGAACCTGGCCGCGCTCGACGCCTTCACGGTCAACACCGCGAAGCAGCGCACCAATGTTGTCGCCAGCCTGGCCCTGGTCGAGCAGCTTGCGGAACATTTCAACGCCGGTACAGGTCGTCTTGACGGTCGGGCGGATGCCGACAATCTCGATTTCCTCGCCAACCTTGACGATGCCCTGCTCAACCCGGCCGGTCACAACCGTACCGCGGCCCGAGATCGAGAACACGTCTTCGACCGGCATCAGGAATGGCTTGTCCAGCGGACGATCTGGCGTCGGGATATAGTCGTCAACGGCCTGCATCAGCTCGAGGACCTTGTCCTTGCCGATTTCAGGATTACGCCCTTCGACAGCCGCCAGGGCCGAACCGGCAATGATCGGGATATCGTCGCCCGGGAAGTCGTACGAGTTCAGAAGTTCGCGCACTTCCATCTCGACCAGTTCCAGAAGCTCGGCATCATCGACCTGGTCGACCTTGTTCAGGAAGACAACCATCGACGGCACGCCGACCTGCTTGGCCAGCAGGATGTGCTCGCGCGTCTGCGGCATCGGGCCGTCAGCCGCGTTCACAACCAGGATCGCGCCATCCATCTGGGCCGCACCGGTGATCATGTTCTTCACATAGTCAGCGTGGCCGGGGCAGTCGACGTGGGCGTAGTGACGGTTGGCCGTCTCATACTCGACGTGCGCCGTGTTGATCGTAATGCCACGGGCCTTTTCTTCAGGTGCCGAGTCAATCTCGGCATACGATTTGGCTTCGCCGCCAGACGCCTCGGCCAGGACCATCGAAATGGCCGCCGTCAGCGTCGTCTTGCCATGGTCAACGTGTCCAATCGTGCCGATGTTCACGTGCGGCTTGTTGCGTTCAAACTTTGCCTTGCCCATCGGGCCTCTCCTTCATTCTAACTTCAAAAGACCGGATCGCCGGTCGGGATGGATCAGGAACCTGCGACTTCCTGGATGATTTTCTGCGCTTCAGCTTTTGGCACTTCGTCATAGTGATCGAAGATCATCGTGAACTGGGCGCGCCCTTGCGACATGCCGCGAAGGTTCGAAACGTAACCGAACATGTTGACCAGCGGGACGAAGGCTTTGATCGCCACCGCGTTGCCGCGGGGTTCAGAACCCTGGATCTGGCCACGACGGGAGTTAAGGTCGCCGATCACATCACCCATATAGTCTTCGGGTGTCACGACTTCCACTTTCATGATCGGTTCCATCAGGCGCGGGTCGCCCTTGCCCTTGAGCTCGCGGAATGCGCCACGCGCGGCGATTTCGAAAGCGAGGACCGAGGAGTCAACATCGTGGTAGGCACCGTCAATCAGGATGGCCTTGAAGTCGGTCACAGGATAACCAGCCAGGAGGCCGTTTTCCTTGGCCATGTTCAGGCCCTTCTCGACGCCGGGGATGTATTCCTTCGGAACCGCGCCACCAACGACCGTGTTCTCGAACACAAAGCCGGAACCGGCTTCGAGTGGCTCGAACTGCAGCTTGATGCGGGCGAACTGGCCAGTACCACCGGATTGCTTCTTGTGCGTGTAGTCGATCTCGGTCGCGCGGCCGATTTTCTCGCGATAGGCCACCATCGGCTGACCGATATTGGCTTCGACCTTGAACTCGCGCCTCAGGCGGTCAATCAGGATGTCGAGGTGAAGCTCGCCCATGCCCTTCATGATCGTCTGGCCGGATTCGAAATCTGTTTCGACGCGGAAAGACGGGTCTTCCGCAGCAAGGCGCTGCAGGCCGACCGACATTTTTTCCTGGTCAGCCTTGGACTTCGGCTCGACAGCGATCTCGATGACGGGATCGGGGAAGCTCATGGTTTCGAGGACGACAGGCTTGTTCACGTCACAGACCGTATCGCCGGTCGTGGTTTCCTTGAGGCCGGCGAGCGCAACGATGTCGCCAGCAAAGGCTTCCGTGATCTCGTCCTGCTTGTTGGAGTGCATCATGACCATCCGGCCGACGCGTTCGCGCTTGCCCTTGGTTGCATTCAGGAAGGCATCGCCTTTCGACAGCGTACCGGAATAGATGCGCGTGAAAGTCAGCGTACCCATGTACGGGTCGTTCATGATCTTGAAGGCGAGGCCCGAGAATGGGTCGCTGTCAGAGGCGCGACGTTCAATGTTACGAACTTCTTCTTCGTCGCCAGGCAAGAAGCCAATGTAGGATGGCACATCCAGTGGGCTCGGCAGATAGTCGACGACCGCGTTCAGCATCGGCTGGACGCCCTTGTTCTTGAATGCAGAACCACACATCACCGGCACGAATGCCATGGCCAGCGTACCTTTGCGGATCAGCTTGCGCAGTGTTTTGACGTCAGGCTCGATACCGTCAAGGAAGGCTTCCATGGCGTCATCGTCCTGCTCAACGGCAAGCTCGATCAGGTGCGCACGCATTTCGTCGGCCTGCGCCTTGAGGCTGTCACGCACAGGCTTGAGCACCCAGGATGCGCCGAGATCGTCGCCTTCCCATACCCATTCCTGCATCGTGACGAGATCCACGTGACCGGCCAGCTCGGTTTCGGAACCGATCGGCAACTGAATCGGCGCCGGGATCGCGCCCGTGCGGTCCTTGATCATGCGAACGCAGTTAAAGAAGTCTGCGCCGATCTTGTCCATCTTGTTGACGAACACGACCCGCGGGACCTTGTAACGGTCAGCCTGGCGCCAGACGGTTTCGGTCTGCGGCTCGACACCGGCGTTCGCATCGAGGACGCAGACGGCGCCGTCGAGAACAGCCAGGGAGCGCTCGACTTCGATCGTGAAGTCGACGTGTCCGGGCGTATCGATGATGTTGAAGCGGTACTTGTCGGAGAGTGGCGTCGAGCCATCTTCCGTACGTTCCCAGAACGTGGTCGTCGCAGCAGACGTGATCGTGATGCCACGCTCCTGCTCCTGCTCCATCCAGTCCATGGTCGCGGCGCCATCATGCACTTCGCCGATTTTGTGCGACTTGCCGGTGTAATAGAGGATGCGCTCTGTCGTCGTGGTTTTGCCAGCATCGATGTGAGCGATGATGCCAAAGTTACGATAGCGATCCAGCGTGTATTCGCGGGCCATGTGGGTAAACCTTCGTGTCTGCTTTCCGGGAGGAAATTGTGGCAACTGACGGGCGCGTTACCCTCAGTTGCCAAATAATTCCAGTGCTTATTACCAGCGGTAGTGTGCGAACGCCTTGTTGGCGTCGGCCATGCGGTGCGTATCTTCGCGTTTCTTGACGGCGTTACCGCGGCCTTGGCTCGCGTCCATCAATTCACCCGCAAGACGCTCACGCATCGTGTTTTCGTTCCGGCTGGCGGCCGCGGCCGAGAGCCAGCGGATCGCGAGCGCCTGGCGGCGCTCTGTACGCACTTCAACCGGCACCTGGTATGTTGCGCCACCGACGCGGCGCGAACGCACTTCGACGGATGGGGCGACAGCTTCAAGCGCGGCGTGGAAGATTTCGACCGGGTTCTTCTTGGCACGCGTTTCGACGAGCTCGAAGGCACCATAGACGATGCGCTCGGCAACCGACTTTTTGCCATCGCGCATGATCTGATTCATGAACTTGGTGACGATGATGTCTTTGAATTTCGGATCCGCGAGGACCTGACGCTTCTCTGCACTGTGACGACGAGACATGTAGCGGCCCTCTTATTTCGGTTTCTTCGCGCCGTAATGCGAACGGCGCTGTTTACGGTTCTTGACGGGCTGGGTGTCCAACGCGCCGCGGATGATGTGGTAACGCACACCGGGAAGGTCTTTCACGCGGCCGCCGCGAATCAGCACAACCGAGTGCTCCTGAAGGTTGTGGCCTTCGCCCGGAATGTAGCACAGCGACTCGAACCCGGAGGTGAGGCGCACTTTTGCCACTTTACGAAGCGCCGAGTTCGGCTTTTTCGGGGTGGTCGTGTAAACACGGGTGCAAACGCCCCGGCGCTGCGGACAGGCCTTCAGGGCGGGGGTCTTGGTACGCGATGGCTTTGGCGTACGCGGGTTACGAATTAGCTGCTGGATTGTGGGCATTCGGGCCTTCTGTCTCTTCTGAACTCATGGCCCGATGGGCCGATAACGAAATGATGTCCCGAAGGCTGGAAACAGCTTCCGGGACGGCTTAAAACTTGGGGGCCAGATTGGCCGGTTCGTTCCTGAGCCGGTGCGGTGAACAGGCCTGAACCCGTACGCCTCTCTGACGATTTGTGGCGTGTAAGCCTCTCGGGCGCTGGCGTCAAGGGTCGCGTGCCGCTCAGCCGCAGCAATCTTTGGCGATCCGGCACCTGTCTAGAACGGCAGGCCGACCCTTGCGATGCAGGCGTCGGCTTCGGGTCCGGCGCTGCCCGCCTCCAACTGAGACCGGAAGGCGGAAAGCGCCTCTGCCATGGCGGGTTCCAGGGTCCCCGCCCGCTGGAAATCGCCGGTGCGCAGGACATCCCAGCAATCGGCAATCGCCCAGCTTTCGAGGGAAAGCCCGACCACCAGGCCAATCGCGACAATGGCGCAGGCCGCTCCGATCATGTCGTTCCGTTGCATTGCCAGACCACCCTGAAAAAAAGAAAGCCTGCCTAGGCTGGCAGGCTTTCTGTTCTGTTTCAAGTCGCGTCGAGACCCGACTATTCGTCCGAAGGCTCGGTGACTGGCGCAGGCAGCGCTGCCATGGCGAGATTCGCAGCCTCTTCCTGAGCCTTGGCCATTGCGGCTGCCCGCTTGGCTTTGAGCTTCGTGTCGCGTTCTGCAGCGACGCGGCGGAACTGGCGAATACCGCCGCCCGTACCGGCCGGGATCAGGCGTCCGACGATGACGTTCTCCTTCAGGCCGTCCAGCGTATCGATCTTGCCCTGGATGGCAGCCTCGGTGAGCACGCGGGTCGTTTCCTGGAACGACGCAGCCGAGATGAAGCTGCGGGTCTGGAGCGACGCCTTGGTGATGCCGAGCAGGAGCGGATTGGCCGTCGCTTCGCGCTGGTCCTTCTTGCGGGACTTGCGGACGACTTCATTGGCATCATCGAAGTCGATGATGTCGATATGCTCGCCGACGATGAACGCCGTGTCGCCGCCATCAACGATCTCGACCTTCTGCAACATCTGCCGAACAATCACTTCGATATGCTTGTCATTGATCGGCACGCCCTGCAGGCGATAGACCTTCTGCACTTCCTCGATGAGGTAGTTGGCAAGCGCTTCAACGCCCAGTGTCGACAGGATATCCTGCGGCGCCGGGTTACCGTCCATGAGGTATTCACCACGCTTGATGAAGTCGCCGTCCTGGACGGCAAGGTGCTTGCCCTTCGGCACGAGATAATCGATCTGCTCGCTGCCTTCCTCGATCGGGACAATCGAGACGCGACGCTTGTTCTTGTAGTCACGACCGTAGAGCACCTTGCCATCGACTTCTGCGATGATGGCGTGGTCCTTTGGACGACGTGCTTCGAACAGTTCGGCCACACGTGGCAGACCACCTGTAATATCCCGGGTCTTGGCTCCACCTGTCGTGACACGCGCGAGCGTATCACCAGCTTCGATCTTGTCGCCGTCAGACACGGACAGGATGGCACCGACCGACAGGAGGTAAACAGCATCGGAGCCGTTCGGCAGTTTCACGGGCTTGCCGTCCTTGTCGATGACCTGGATCGACGGCTTGATGTCAGCCGCTTTCGAGGCCGAACGCCAGTCAATCACGACGCGGGACGAGATACCCGTCGCTTCATCGGTTTCCTCACGTACGGACACCGCATCGATCACGTCGATCAGTCTCGCTTCACCGGAGACTTCCGAAACGATCGGCTGGGCGAACGGATCCCAGTCTGCCAGCAGGATGCCGGGCGAGACCTTTGCCTTGTCCTTGACCATCAGGCGCGTGCCATAGGCCGGACGGAAGGACTGACGGGTACGTCCGTCGGCATCGACGATCTCGACCTGCATGCGCCGACCGACAACCACGATGTTCTTGTCCTTGCGGGTAACGTATTCGGCATCCGTGAACCGGACCGTACCTTCGAAGCTGGATTCGACCGACGACTGGTCTGCCACCTGCGCTGCGCCACCGATGTGGAACGTACGCATGGTCAGCTGTGTGCCGGGTTCACCGATCGACTGCGCCGCGATGACGCCGACCGCTTCGCCGCGGTTGACCACGGTGCCGCGGGCAAGGTCACGACCATAACACTGGACACAGATGCCGTTGCGGGCTTCGCAAGTCAGAGCCGAACGCGCTTTCACGATGTCGACACCGCAATTCTCGATCACGTCAGCAAGATCTTCGTCGATATAGGTATTGGCCGGAACAACCAGCGCGCCATCGGCGCCCTTGATATCTTCCGCCGTAACGCGGCCGAGCAGACGCTCACCGAGCGAAACAGTTACATCTGCGCCCTCCATGACGGCCGAGATGTCGATACCCTTTTCGGTGCCGCAATCGTCTTCATTGATGATGCAGTCTTGTGCAACATCGACGAGGCGGCGTGTAAGATAGCCGGAGTTGGCCGTCTTGAGCGCCGTATCGGCAAGACCCTTACGCGCGCCGTGGGTGGAGTTGAAGTACTCCAGAACGGTGAGGCCTTCCTTGAAGTTCGAGATAATCGGCGTTTCGATGATCTCACCCGATGGCTTGGCCATGAGACCACGCATACCGGCCAGCTGCTTCATCTGGTTCTTCGAACCACGCGCACCGGAATCGGCCATCATGTAGATCGAGTTAACCTGGGCCTTACGGTCGCCCTTGGCGACCTGGGCTTCGGCAGCCGAATCCATCATGGCGTCAGCAACCTTGTCCGTACATGTGGACCAGGCGTCGACGACCTTGTTGTATTTCTCACCACGCGTGATGAGACCATCGGCGTACTGGCGTTCGTATTCGGACACGAGTTCCTTGGTTGCTTCGACCAGCCGCTTCTTGGCTGGCGGAATAACCATGTCGTCCTTGCCGAACGAGATGCCGGCCTTGCAGGCCTCTTTGAAGCCGAGCTCCATGATCTTGTCACAGAAGATGACCGTCGCCTTCTGACCGCACAGGCGGTATACTTCGTCGATGATCTTGCCGATCGCCTTCTTGGTCAGCGTCGTGTTGACCATGTCAGGCTGGATGCCTTTGAAACGCGGCAGGATATTCGCAACCATGAAACGGCCCGGCGTCGTTTCGATCACGCGGCGCCATGGCTTGCCCTCGTCATCAACGCCTTCGTACATGGCCTTGATCTTGGAGTGTAGCGACACGAAGCCGTTGTCGAGCGCCTGCTCGATTTCGGCGAGGTCCGTGAACATCATGCCATTGCCGACCTCTTCTGCCCGGTCGAGCGACAGGTAGTAGAGACCCAGGATGATATCCTGCGACGGAACAATGATTGGCTTGCCGTTGGCTGGCGACAGGATGTTGTTGGTCGACATCATCAGCACGCGGCATTCCAGCTGGGCCTCAAGGCTCAGCGGAACGTGAACGGCCATCTGGTCACCGTCGAAGTCGGCGTTGAACGCGGCGCAGACCAGCGGGTGAAGCTGGATGGCCTTGCCCTCGATCAGCTTCGGTTCAAACGCCTGGATGCCGAGGCGGTGAAGCGTCGGCGCACGGTTTAGCATGATCGGGTGCTCGCGGATAACCTCATCGAGGATATCCCACACTTCCGGCTTTTCTTTCTCGACCAGTTTCTTGGCGGCTTTCACCGTGCCGGCGAGGCCTTTCGCGTCGAGACGCGCATAGATGAACGGCTTGAACAGTTCGAGCGCCATCTTCTTGGGAAGGCCGCACTCGTGCAGTTTCAGGTTCGGGCCCACCACGATGACAGAACGGCCGGAATAGTCGACGCGTTTGCCGAGAAGGTTCTGGCGGAAACGACCCTGCTTGCCCTTCAGCATGTCGGAGATGGACTTAAGCGGGCGCTTGTTGGTGCCGGTGATCGTGCGGCCACGACGGCCGTTGTCGAACAGGGCATCAACCGATTCCTGCAGCATCCGCTTTTCGTTGCGAATGATGATGTCCGGCGCGCGAAGCTCCATCAGGCGCTTCAGGCGGTTATTCCGGTTGATCACGCGGCGATAGAGGTCATTGAGGTCGGACGTCGCGAAACGGCCACCATCAAGCGGTACCAGCGGACGAAGGTCCGGTGGAATGACCGGCACGACTGTCAAGATCATCCATTCGGGCTTGGCGCGCGAAGTCAGGAAGGATTCGACAACCTTGAGGCGCTTGGACGCCTTCTTGGTTTTCAGTTCCGACGTCGAATCGCGCAGGTCGTCGCGCAGCGTTTCGGCGAGCGTCGGGAGATCCAGATTGCGCAGGATCTCGCGGATCGCCTCGGCGCCGATCATGGCCGTGAACGCGTCTTCACCGAGGCTGTCCTGGGCATCCATGTATTCTTCTTCCGTTAGGAGCTGCTTGGGCTCCAGTTCGGTAAGACCGGGTTCGATGACGACATAGCTTTCGAAGTAGAGCACGCGCTCCACGTCTTTCAGCGCCATGTCGACCAGGGTCGAGATCCGGGACGGCAGCGACTTGAGGAACCAGATGTGCGCGACAGGCGCAGCAAGGTCGATATGGCCCATGCGCTCGCGCCGGACACGCGCCAGCGTCACTTCAACACCGCACTTCTCGCAGACGATGCCGCGATACTTGATGCGCTTGTACTTACCGCAAAGGCACTCGTAGTCTTTCACGGGACCGAAGATGCGTGCGCAGAACAGGCCGTCGCGCTCAGGCTTGAACGTCCGGTAATTGATGGTCTCGGGCTTCTTGATCTCGCCCGATGACCACGAGCGGATCTTTTCCGGGCTCGCGATCGAAATGCGGATCGCCTCGAAAGTCGGGGCGGGTGTATTCGGGTTGAAAATGCTGGCGACGTCCTGGCGCATGGGTGTCTGCTCCTTGGGTGGGCGATGTTATCGGGGCAATGGGGCCCCTGCCCTCATGAAATTTTGTGTCGAGCGTGACGCCCCGCAAAAACGATTCTCGTCTCGCGGGGCGCCCCGTATTTCGCGTACTCTCTACTCGGCAGGCACCGTGGACTCTTCGTCCTCGTTTTGGCCGTTGTCTTCCTCGATCAGCTCCACATTGAGACCGAGCGAGCGCATTTCCTTGATCAGGACGTTGAAGCTTTCAGGGATGCCTGCTTCGAACGAATCATCGCCACGAACGATCGACTCGTAAATCTTCGCACGGCCCGCCGTATCATCCGACTTGACCGTCAACATTTCCTGCAGCGTGTACGCAGCGCCGTAAGCTTCGAGTGCCCACACTTCCATCTCACCGAAGCGCTGGCCGCCGAACTGCGCCTTGCCGCCCAGCGGCTGCTGGGTAACGAGCGAGTAGGGTCCGGTTGAACGCGCGTGGATTTTCTCGTCCACGAGGTGGTGAAGCTTGAGCAGGTACTTGTAGCCGACCGTGACCGGCCGGGCGAACTGGATACCCGTCCGTCCATCGAACATCTTCACCTGGCCAGACGTGTCGAGACCGGCACGAGTCAGCAGGTCGTTGATGTCGTCCTCACGGGCACCATCGAAGACCGGTGTCGCAATCGGCACACCGTTACGCAGGTTTCCGGCCAGTTCGACGATCTCGTCGTCGGTTTCAGGCAGCTCCTGTTCCTTGCCATAGGCAGTGACCAGGGCGTTACGCAAGGCCTTCATGTCATGCTTCTGGTGGAATTCTTCCAGGGCCTGATCGATGATGCGGCCAAGACCGCGGCATGCCCAACCCGTATGGGTCTCGAGAATCTGACCGACGTTCATGCGCGAAGGCACGCCCAGCGGGTTCAGAACGATATCGACGGGTGTGCCGTCCTCAAGGAAAGGCATGTCTTCGCTTGGGTTGATCTTGGAGATCACACCCTTGTTGCCGTGACGGCCAGCCATCTTGTCACCCGGCTGAAGCTTGCGCTTCACGGCCAGGAAGACCTTGACGACCTTCATAACGCCCGGAGGCAGGTCGTCGCCGCGCTGGACCTTGTCGACCTTGTCGTTGAAGCGGGCTTCAAGCTCATGGATCGAGCCGTCGAACTGGACGCGCAGGGCATCAAGCTCGGCCTGGGCCTTCTCGGATTTCAGGGCGACGTCCCACCACTGGCTTTCGCTCAGCTCTTCAAGCGCAGCAGCCGCAATCCGGCCCGGCTTGAAGTTTTTCGGTCCCGCAACGGCTTCCTTGCCGGTCAGCAGGTCAGCCAGACGGGCATATGTGTTGCGCTCGAGGATGGACTGTTCGTCTTCCTTGTCTTCCTGGAGCTGCTCGATCTGCTCGCGTTCGATCTGAAGCGCACGCTGGTCCTTGTCGATACCGTGGCGATTGAAGATGCGGACATCCACAACCGTACCGGCGTCGCCAGGAGGCACGCGAAGCGACGTATCGCGAACATCGGAAGCCTTCTCGCCGAAGATGGCGCGGAGGAGTTTCTCTTCCGGCGTCATCGGGCTTTCGCCCTTCGGCGTGACCTTGCCGACGAGAATGTCGCCAGCTTTCACTTCAGCACCAACAGCCACGATACCCGCTTCGTCGAGGTTACGCAGGGCTTCCTCGCCGACGTTCGGAATGTCGCGCGTGATCTCTTCCGGTCCGAGCTTCGTGTCACGGGCCGCGATTTCGAACTCTTCGATGTGGATCGACGTGAACACGTCATCCTTCACGATGCGTTCGGAGATCAGGATCGAGTCTTCGAAGTTGTAGCCGTTCCAGGGCATGAACGCGACGAGCACATTCCGGCCAAGAGCCAGCTCGCCGAGGTCGGTCGATGGACCGTCCGCGATGATGTCGCTCTTCGTCACCACGTCGCCCACTTTAACGATCGGGCGCTGGTTGATACAGCTGTTCTGATTCGACCGGCGGAACTTGGCCAGACGATAGATGTCGACGCCCGATTTCGAGCCCTCGAGATCTTCGGTTGCCCGAACCACGATGCGGAGTGCGTCAACCTGCTCGACCACGCCCGCCCGGCGGGCAATGATCGCTGCGCGGCTGTCGCGGGCCACGATGGATTCCATGCCTGTGCCGACGAATGGCGCTTCGGACTGGACCAGCGGAACGGCCTGACGCTGCATGTTCGAACCCATGAGGGCGCGGTTGGCGTCATCGTTTTCAAGGAACGGAATGAGCGAGGCAGCAACAGACACAACCTGCTTGGGCGAGACGTCCATGAACTGGATGTCGTCCTTCGACACCATGGTGGCTTCGCCGGCGACCCGCGCGTTGACGAACTCGTTCTGGAGTTCGCCCTTGTCGTTGACCGAGGCATTGGCCTGCGCGATCGAATAGATCGATTCTTCCATGGCTGAGAGGTAGACGACCTCGTCAGTCTGCTTGCCGTTCACGACCTTGCGGTAAGGGCTTTCGATGAAACCATACTTGTTGATCCGCGCATGCGTGGCCAGTGAGTTGATCAGGCCGATGTTCGGGCCTTCCGGCGTCTCGATCGGGCAGATACGACCATAGTGGGTCGGGTGGACGTCGCGGACTTCAAAGCCGGCGCGCTCACGCGTGAGACCACCAGGGCCAAGCGCCGAAAGGCGCCGCTTGTGGGTGATTTCCGACAGCGGGTTCGTTTGGTCCATGAACTGCGACAGCTGGGACGAGCCGAAGAATTCACGCACAGCGGCCACAACGGGTTTCGCGTTGATCAGGTCATGCGGCATGACTGTGTCGATATCGACCGAGCCCATCCGCTCCTTGATCGCGCGCTCCATGCGCACGAGACCGATGCGATAGTTGTTTTCCATCAGCTCGCCGACCGAACGCACCCGGCGGTTGCCGAGATTGTCGATATCGTCGATCTCGCCCTTGCCGTCCTTCAGGTCGAGAATGACCTTCATGACGCCGAGGATGTCATCATTGCGCAGGACGCGCATGCTGTCTTCTGCCGCTTCGTAGCCTTTGACGGCGACGCTGAGGCGCATGTTCATCTTGACCCGGCCAACCGCCGAAAGGTCATAGCGCTCCGGATCGAAGAACAGCTGGCCGAACAGGGCATCGGCCGCATCCTGCGTCGGCGGCTCGCCGGGACGCATCACGCGGTAGATGTCGGACAGCGCTTCGAAGCGCGTTTCGTTCTTGTCGGCCTTCAGCGTGTTGCGCAGCCAGGGGCCGCGGCCGGACGCGTCGATATCGAGGACTTCGATCGTCTTGATGCCGTATTCGCGCATCTCGGCGATGACTTCCTCTTCGAGCATGTCGCCAGCTTCACCGAAGATTTCGCCGGTTTCCATGTTGACGACGTCACGCGCCAGGAATTTGCCAACCAGGGCCTCGGACGGGACAAGGATCTCGTCCGTCCCGGCTTCGGCAATACGCTTGGCTTTCAGCGCGGTGATCTTCTTGCCGGCTTCGGCGACTGATTTCTTCGACTTCGCGTCGATCAGGTCGAACTCGGGCTTGAGACCCTTCCAGGCCTCCGAACGGAAACCCGTGATCCAGCCCTTCTTGTCCAGGCGATAGATGGAGTGGGTGTAGAACAGGTCCAGGATCTGCTCGGTGTCATAGCCGAGCGCATAGAGCATGGTCGTCGCCGGCAGCTTGCGCTTGCGGTCGATACGGATGTTCAGGACGTCTTTCGCATCAAACTCGAAGTCGAGCCACGAGCCGCGATAAGGAATGATACGGGCCGTAAACAGGAGCTTGCCGGACGTGTGGGTCTTGCCCTTGTCGTGGTCGAAGAACACGCCGGGCGAACGGTGCATCTGCGAAACGATCACGCGCTCCGTGCCGTTGACGACGAACGTACCCTTGTCGGTCATCAGCGGGATGTCGCCGAGGTAGCATTCCTGCTCTTTGACTTCCTTGACCGAGCGAGCGCCCGTGTCCTCGTCAATGTCGAAAACGACCAGCTGCAGACGGACCTTGAGCGGCGCCTGATAGGTCAGGTCGCGCTGCATGCACTCTTCAACGTCAAACTTCGGCGTTTCGAACTCGTAGTTGACATACTCGAGCGTCGCGCGCTCGGAAAAATCTGAAATCGGGAACACCGATTTGAAAACACCTCCGAGCCCATCGTCCGTGCGCTTGTCGCGCGGCGTGTGCATCTGAAGGAAGCTCTCGTAAGAATCGCGCTGAACCTCAATCAGGTTCGGCATTTCAATGGCTTCGGGAATGCGCCCGAAGGACTTGCGGATACGTTTCTTTTCCGTGAAGGAGAGTGCCATCCCAGGATCCCAATTTTGTCCGTCCGGGCCACATGGCCACAGACCTTATCACTAGAACGCGAGTTCGCGGCGGCCCCAGAAGAGACCGCCGCGCATTTCTTAGATAGGACAGCGCCTCGCGCGAACGCTTTCCGAATTTGAAGAAGCAGATGCTTACTTGAGCTCGACGGTTGCGCCGGCTGCTTCGAATTTCTTTTTGATCTCTTCGGCTTCTGCCTTGGAGACGGCTTCTTTGATTGCCTTAGGAGCAGCTTCGACCAGGTCTTTTGCTTCTTTCAGGCCGAGAGCCGGAACGACATCGCGAACGGCTTTGATGACGTTGATTTTCTTGTCACCAGCCGACACGAGAATGACGTCGAATTCGGTTTGCTCTTCAACAGCGGCAGCCGGAGCGGCACCGGCAGCAGCGGCAACAGCCACGGGTGCAGCGGCAGAAACGCCCCACTTTTCTTCGAGCATCTTAGCGAGCTCAGCAGCCTCAAGAACGGTAAGGGCCGAAAGGTCTTCGACAATCTTTTCGAGATTTGCCATTGTTTGATATCCTGTTTGGTTCGGTTGTTAGTATAAATATGTCGCGAAAACGAGTGCCTTAGGCGGCGTCTTTCGACGCGTAAGCCGACACCACACGGGCAAGCTGGCTGGCTGGGGCCTGAATAACGCCAGCGATTTTCGTCGCCGGTGCCTGCAGGAGGCCAACAAGTTTGCCACGGAGCTGATCGAGAGAAGGAAGTTTCGCGAGAGCCTGAACGCCATCGGCATCCAGGACCACGTCACCCATCACGCCACCGATGATGATGAATTTCGCATTGTCTTTCGCGAATTCATCCGCTGCTTTCGCAGCCGACACCGGATCAGGTGAGTAGGCAATTGCCACAGGACCCTGGAACAGGGCCTGGGCATCGTCGCCACCTTGTCCGCCTAGCGCAATTTTCGCCAGACGGTTCTTGACCACCTTAAGCTGACCGCCGTCCTTACGAAGGGCGCCGCGCAGCTTTGTCATTTCCGCAACGGTCATTCCGGAATAGTGCGTCACGATGACAGCACCGGACTCTGCAAAAACCCCTTTCAGGGCCTCCAGAGCCACAGATTTTCCAGCTTTATCCATAGCGGGTCTCCAGTAGAGGCGCCCGGACCATCCGGCCGCCCTGGTAATCGCCTTCCGCCCGAAAAAGAGCTTCCAGCGCCTGCCCAGGGATTGGCCTGCCCGGAATAGCTGCCCGAGGAAAATACCCCAAACACCCGAACCGTTTCAACGCCTCACCCCGTCTGCATAGGTGGCCAAAATGCCTTTATCTCGCCCGAAGGTTTGACCTATGGTCTAGGACAGGAAAACGGGAGGCCGCCGATACACATCGGTGATCTCCCGTCAAGAGAGGTCTGTTAACGCTTTATCCAAAGGCCTGCAACCCCTTTGAGTGAGAAAATGTGCACCTGCAAGAAAAAGCCCGACCCCAATAAATGGCCGGGCTTTTTGTATACTTGCGATGATCCGCTGAGGATCAGGCCGATTTGGCCTCGGACGTATCGATCAAAACACCCGCGCCCATCGTGGAAGACAGGGAGATCTTGCGAACGAACGTGCCTTTTGCACCGGTCGGGCGGGCCTTGACGAGCGCGCCGAGGAACGCGTTCACGTTCTTCTCGATGTCGTCCTGGCTGAAGCTGGCCTTGCCGATACCGGCATGGATGATACCGGCCTTTTCGACACGGAACTCGACAGAACCGCTTTTCGCATCCTTGACGGCCTGCGCGACATTCGGCGTCACGGTGCCGACTTTCGGGTTTGGCATCAGGCCGCGCGGGCCGAGAACCTTGCCGAGGCGACCGACGACAGCCATCATGTCCGGCGACGCGATAACGCGGTCGAAGTCCATGAAGCCACCCTGGATTTTCTCCATCAGGTCTTCTGCGCCGACAAAATCAGCGCCTGCAGCCCGAGCTTCGTCTGCCTTGGCGTCCTTGGCGAACACGGCGACGCGAACGTCCTTGCCTGTGCCCGACGGGAGGTTGACCACGCCGCGGACCATCTGGTCGGCATATTTTGGGTCAACACCGAGGTTTACGGCGATATCGATGGTTTCATCGAACTTCGTCTTGGCGTTGGCCTTCACGAGCGAGACAGCCTCGCTGACAGTGTAGGCCTTTTCGCGATCAACTGATTCAGCGATTGCGCGAGCGCGTTTTCCTGGTTTCGTCATTGTTCTTACTCCACCACTGTCAGGCCCATTGCACGGGCAGAACCGGCAATGATCTTGGACGCTGCGTCGAGGTCGTTCGCGTTGAGGTCTTCCATCTTCATTTCCGCGATTTCGCGAACCTGCTTCATGGAGACAGAGCCGACCGTGTCATAGCCGGGCTTCTTCGAGCCGGAAGCGGGCTTCTTGCCGAGCTTCAGGCCGGCAGCCTTCTTCAGAAGCACCGACGCGGGCGGCGTCTTCGTGACGAAGGTGAATGATTTGTCCTGATAATACTGGATCACGACAGGAATCGGCAGGCCTTCTTCAAGGCCTTGCGTCTTGGCGTTGAACGCCTTGCAGAATTCCATGATGTTGATGCCGCGCTGACCGAGCGCTGGGCCGACGGGCGGGGAAGGGTTTGCCTTGCCTGCGGGAATCTGGAGCTTGATCTGCCCCAGCAGTTTCTTAGCCATTGTGTCCTCACAATTGTTACGAGGGGACGGTGGTCTTTCGATCCGTCCCGATTGGGTATCGAGGTTCCGCGGTTCGGCTGGCTGGCCTTCCGCAGAAGCGCGCGTATGGCCCAATCATCCCCGGCGGTCAAGCGGCCCGGATGCAAAAGCCCGGACGGCGCGAGCCATCCGGGCTTTTTTGGTCGCCATCAATCGGACGGCTACATCAAGGCATAACCGCGCGCATTGATATACTGGCGCAGGGCCGTTGCGCGGTTGGCCGGGTCCGGGTGGGTCGACATGAATTCCGGCGGCCGCGAACCGGTCGAGTTTGCATCCATCAATTCCCACAGGCGCACCGACTGGGTCACGTCATAGCCGGCATTGTGCATGTAATCGACGCCAAGCTTGTCCGCTTCCAGCTCGTTGGAGCGGCTGTAGGGCAGGATCACGCCATACTGGACAGCTGCGCCGCCAAGGGCGCCGATCGCCGCGCCATACTTGCCGAGGGTCTCGGATTGGCCGACGGCGATCTGGCCCGCCATCAATCCGACCTGCGCTGCGGTCTGGATCGAGTAGCGCTCTGCCGCGTGGCGCGCGATGACATGGCCGGTCTCATGGCCCAATACCGAGGACAGCTGGTCGTCATTCTCTGTGAGTTCGGTGATACCCCTGTAAACGCCCACGCGGTTGCCAGGCATCACGAAGGCATTGACGTCGTCGGTGTCGAACACGGCCACATCCCATTGCTCATTCTGCTTGCCGGCGCCCGCTGCCGTCCGGTTCCAGACATTCAGAACGCGGTTCTTGAGCGCTGTATTGGATGTTTGCGGTGTCTCAGCCTTCATGTCGGTCCATGCGGCCGCCGCCATCGTCGCAATCGCGTCGTCGCCTACCAGCAGGAACTGGCTGCGTCCGGTTGCAGGATTGGTCGTGCAGCTCGAAATGAGCGGAAACACCGTCCCCGCGGCCAGGCCGCTGATAATGCCGCGCCGGGACAGGTTTATCCGCGGGGCGTCTTCGAGAATCTTGCTGTCAAATTCGATCCGTTCAGTCATCTCAATCTCCGTTGCGGTCGGGCGCAGAGGGTACCCATCGGCCGCCAAATTGCAATCTGGAAGGCCCCCTCACAGCGCCCAAACTGGGCGATCAAGACTGAACCTGTAATGAATAAAGGTCCGGCCCCTACTCGTCCGCGACGTCTCCGGACAGGATTGCGGCCTGTTCAACCCAGCCTTCGCGGGAAATCCGACCCGAGAAATTCAGGTGGTGATCGACCCAGGCAATGTTTTCCGGGCTCCAAGCCGCGATCTGGTCATAGTGGAAGACGCCGAGTTCGTTCAGCACTTCCTGTATCTTGGGGCCGATACCGCCAATGATGGTCAGGTCATCAGGCGCATCGGCGACCGGCTTTTCAAGCGCGATGGGCCGTTCCGCCTCGATCTCATCCTCGGCCTCGTCCGACTCCCCGGCGTCATCTTCATCGTCCGAATCCAGGTCTTCCTCGTCGACGTCATCTTCGTCGACGGCGTCTTCGTCGATGTCGCCCTCTTCGGAATCGTCATCATCGTCTTCTTCAGCGTCATCAGCGTCATCATCGTCATCATCGTCGTCATCGACGTCTTCATCATCGGCTTCGTCGTCTTCGTCGTCTTCTTCAGCATCATCATCGGACTCGTCGTCGTCTGAATCATCATCATCCGATTCATCGTCTTCGGACTCGTCGTCTTCATCCGACTCATCATCCGAATATGCGTCCTCGTCTGACTCGTCGTCCAACTCTAGCGCGTCTTCATCTTCCTCCACCCCGTCCTCATCTTCGCCGACCTCGTCCTCGTCGTCCGCCTCGGCTTCATCCTCGTCATCCGGTTCAGCCTCGTCTTCGAATTCGTCAGCCAGGTCGGTCTCGCCGGCATCGGCTGCCGCATCCGCCTGTTCCAGTTCGGTCAGGATGGCATCGGTGGCCGAGACCCGTTCGGCGCCGTCATCCAACGAGGACTCGTCCGCATCCTCCGGAGCGTCATCTGCCGCAGACGCAGAATCCCCTTCAAAATATGCGATCCGCCCCTCGAGAAAGCGATTGCGCCAGCGCAGCCGCGCAAGTTCTTCATTGGCGTCGGCTCCGGCAGCGGATTGGGCCGGGCTGGCATCAGCGGCGGGCTGGGCGGCAAGTTCGGCCTCGAGCGCCTCGACGCGCTGCTTCAGGAAGTCAGCCTGCCATTTCAGCTTGTCGGCCTGCGTTGCATCCGATTCGGGCGCCATACCGGCGACCGTTGCCGCGCCCGCGACTGTGGCAGCTGCTGCAACGGCCGGCTGGTGCAGCGCCGACTCCAGGTGCCGCACGCGGCTTTCGAGATGACGGTTGCGCCAAACCAGGCTTGGCTCTTCGTCAGCCGCAATCGTTGCAGGCCTGGCCGAGGCAGCCGCCAGCGCAGTGGCCGATCCACGGCCAGCGCTTGTCTTCAGCGATTCCAGTTCGGCTTTTGACCGCGACAGTTCAGACGAGAGCTCCGCCATCCGCTTTTCGCGCACATTGAGTTCTGCCTTCAGAGCCGGGTCGCTCGCGCCGGGGGCCGTATTGCGCTGCGCGGCGTACAGGCCCTCGATTTCGGCCTGCGCCTGTTCCAGTTCCGTCCGGGCGACATCGCGGTCGACGCGCGCCGTGCGCAGCTTGCCAACCAGCAGGATGCCGCGAACAGACCATCCAAGGAGGAGCGCGAGCAGTCCAACAGCGGCAAGCGCCATCCACATGTGCGTGAGTAGCCAGGACATTATTCGCTCCGTTCTAGAACAGTGATTTCAATCTGCCGAATGTCTGCCCCGGCGTCAGCAGAATCAATAGCCTGCTCCGCGATGCCGGGGCCATAGCCAATCGCAGACAATCGGCCGGCATCGATGCCGGCTGCGGTGAGAAAATCAGCCATGAAGGTGGCGCGGGCCTTGCCCAGTTCCACGTCGGCCCGCGCGGCGTTCATGGCATCGCCGTCGCCGACAATGGTGAAATCCAGGGACAGCTCGCAGACATGAGCGCCAGCAGCCAGCCGGTCGAGCGCATCGCCACTGTCACGACCGGGGGCTGCAGCGCCGGCAGCGAAGGTGATCGGGCTGGCATCGAGCAGGGTGGACACGAGGCCTTGGCAGGCGTCGCGCGCGAACGGCGCAGGGCCGGCGGCAGACGGTGCGGGCAAGTAAGTGTCAACGAGCAGGTTTGCCGAATAGGCGCCTGAGAGGCCCGCCAGGTCTTCGCGCAGGTATGCGAGCGCGCTGGGGCTGGACTGTCCCGCAATATAGAAGCCCGACCCTTCCGGGTCGAAATCCATCTCGCCATTCTGGAACCTGACAAATTGCTGCAGTCCCCGCCGGACTCCGTCCATCCATCCGGGGAAGGACTGGTCGGCAATCACCATCTCGTCGGTAATATCGCCTTTGAAATGTTTGCGCGCGAGCGTCAGGATTTCGCGGCGCTCGGATTCACTCGACACGTTGCCCTTCAGCACGAGGCCCGATTCCGACACGCGCGCCAGCCAGAGCGACGCGCCACGGATCATCGGCTCGCCCTTGAACGGGGCTGCGACATTGCTGATCTCGGCCTGCACCTTGGCGCGCACCTCCGGATCAACAGACACGCCATTCACGCGCAGCCGCCTGTCATGCAGGCTGACCTCGCCCGAGCTGAGCCGCGCCAGTTGCTGGAGGCCGAGACGCGCCATGCCCTGCCAGTTGCCAGCCGGTGCGCCGGTTGCGAGTTGCATTCGGTCTTCGACATTCGCGCCGCCCGAAAGCAGCGTCGCCTCGCCAAGCAATGCCTTGCGAATGGCCTTGGAGGGGACGTGGCCGGAGAGGACGAAGGCGCCTTCCGGCGTCTTTTCCCCGCGCCAGACAAAGGGCGACACGGGCGGTGCACTGTCGGCGGCATTCTCGACCTGGGTCACGCCGCCGAAGATCAGGCCACCGGGGCCGTCAGCGCTGAGAACGATCAGCGCAGCGTCGCGAACGGCATCGGGTGACGGGGCCTTTCCGGAGAGCACGGCGTGCTGGCCATCCATGTTGACGACGGCCCAGTCCATGCCCGCAGCCTTGAGCGCGGACGAGGTTTCCTGCTGAAGACGAAACTGCAGGTTTGCAGCATTCTGCGGTGACTGGTAAACGCCCCACCAACTCGCGGCGACAAGACCGGCGAGCGCCAGTAGAGCGAACAGGTAATCGAGTAGCCTCATTGGGACCCCTCTTATTTTCCTGAAGACACTTCCCTGTGCTCAGGGATGCCCTATTCAACCCTTATCCGCAAGACTTCTGCTGTAGGCCCCATTCTCCATGAATCACCTGATTGAGACAATCACCAGCCCATCCAATACGCTCATTAAGTCCTTGAAAAGTCTTGAAAGGAAGAAGGGGCGCAGCGAAACGGGCCTTTTCCTCGCAGAGGGTGCAAGACTGGTTGAACAAGGCCTTGAACAGGGCTGGAAAGCCGAGACGCTCGTCATTGCCTCGACCATGGCGGACCGGCCCCATCTGGCCGCCCTCGCCAACCGCGCCAGCGCGGCCGGCGCCCGCGTCGTGCAGGCCCCGGAAAGGCTGATGTCCAAGATCACGCACAAGGACAATGCCCAGAGCGTGATTGCCTCCTTCCATCAGGCGCACCGCTCGCTCGACGCCCTGGAATCCGAGGCCGACGGTATCTGGATCGCCCTCTATGAAGTGCGCGACCCGGGCAATCTCGGCACCATCCTGCGCACCGCTGACTGCGCCGGGGCCAAGGGCGTGATCCTGCTGGAAACCTGCTGTGATCCCTACAGTTTCGAGACCGTCCGGGCCTCCATGGGGTCAATCTTCGACATGCCGTTCGCCAATGCCACCTTTGAACAGTTTAATGCGTGGAGACAGGTCGGCCAGATGAGCCTGACAGCCGCGTCGGTAGACGGCAGGGTGCGCCACGACCAGGCACCGTTCGGGCCGCGCGCCGTGATCATCATGGGCAATGAGCAGGCCGGCCTGCCGGAGCCCATCGAGACTGCATGCGATACGCTGGCGCTGATCCCGATGCGCGGCGGCGCCGACAGCCTGAACCTTGCACAGGCGACGGCCATCATGACATACGAAGCCTGGCGGCAGAGAAATTACCAATGATTACAGAAACGAAGCTCCTGATCGCCGACGACTGGGACGATTACGCCCTGCTCGACAGCGGGCACCTGATGAAGCTGGAACGCTTCGGCAGCCAGACCGTCATCCGGCCCGACCCGCAAGCCTTCTGGGAGCCTGCCCGGCCTCTGGACAGCTGGAAGGCCGATGCCATTTTCGCCAGCAAGAGCAGCGACGACGAAAGCGGCGGCCAGTGGGAAATCCTCTCCCCCCGCGCCGCCGAGGAATGGCCGATGCGCTGGAACGACCTGACCTTCACCGCGCGGCGCACGGCCTTCCGCCATATGGGCGTATTCCAGGAACATTCGGTCCATTGGCGCTTTGCCCAAGACCAGGTCCGCGCCGCCAAGAGACCGGTTAAGGTGCTGAATCTATTTGGTTATACCGGAATGATGTCGCTCGCCTGCGCCGCCGCCGGCGCCGAGGTGACGCATCTCGACGCCAGCCCAAAATCGAATGGTTTTGGCAAGGATAACCAGGCCCTCAGCGGCCTCGCCGACAAGCCGATCCGCTGGATAGCCGACGATGCGATGAAATTCGTCGCCCGCGAAATCCGCCGCGAAAACCGCTATGACGCCATCGTCCTGGACCCGCCGAAATTCGGGCGTGGCCCCAAGAACGAGACCTGGCGCTTCGAGGAAGACCTGCCACCTTTACTTGATAACATTCGGGAATTGCTGAGCGAGACGCCGCTTTTCGTCATCGCCACAGCCTATGCCGTGCGGCTCTCCTACCTCGCCCTGTCACAGACGCTGGCTGACCGGCTCAGCCCGCTTGGCGGCGTGATGGAACAGGGAGAGATGGCCCTGCCGCAACAGGGGACAGACCGTCTCCTGCCCACGGCGCTCTACGCAAGGTGGCGCGCCGCCTGAGGTGGGACAGCCTTGCCTCTTATCCCGAGGATACGGCACTAAGGACACTGCACGAAAAAAAGCACGGTAACGGACCGGACACGGCACGGACAGCGTCCGGGCGTGCACGAGTCGTATTTCGCCCGCTTTGCGATCAGGCCGGACAGCCCCGCACCCCTGACATCAGGACAAAAGAAAACGGCGGCCCCGAAGGACCGCCGTTCCCGAATGTTTGCCGTGAGGCGTTGGACTAGAAGTCCAGCGTCGCACCAACGAAGACGTAACGACCCAAAGCGTCATACGACTGCGGGTAGGTGTTACCGTTACCCGTTGTGCCAACCGAAGCCGACAGTGGCGGATCGACGTCCAGCACATTGTTGACGCCGAAGCGGAACGTTGCGTAATCCGTCGCGCCCCAGGTACCGGCGAGATCGAAGTAGTTCACTGCATCCAGTGTGGAGTCGACGCGGCCGGTTGCACCGGTATCGAGATCGACTTCACCCATATAACGCCAGGTACCGCTGATTTCGAGTGCCTCAACTGGTGTAGCCCAGCTCAGACGAGCGCGGTGACGCCATTCTGGTGTTGGTGTCAGACAGTCGTTACCATACTTACCAACACACTCGTACTCAGCGAAGGTTTGACCGATCGGGTCATAGTCGAGAGCTTCGAGCCATGTGCCGTTCAACGACATGTTCAAAGAACCGAGCGTCCCCATATCGAAGCCGTATGCAGCACTGATATCCACACCGGACGTCGAAACGCCACCGATGTTGATATTGGTATCGACCACATTACCGGTGCCGACCCAAAGCTGGCCGTTCTGGTTACGAACGATACGGCTACAGGCGTCTGCATCATTGTTCAGGTAGCAAAGCTGCGTGGTAATCGACGCACCAACAGTCGAGATCGCCTGGGTGATATCGATGCTGTAATAGTCAACTGACAGGTTGAGGCCGGGCAGGAAGGTCGGCGTTGCCACGAAACCAACGGTGAAGGTTTCAGCTTCTTCCGGATCGAGGTCGGGGTTGCCGCCCTGCAGGAAGCTGTACTGACCAGCCGGGCTGTTCAGAGCACCGCCGTCAGCCTGGGCCTGTGTAACCTGCCACGGGTTCGTACCAATACAAGCCGCACCACCGGTGCCGTCGGCGGCCGGATCCGTGAAGTCGCAGAGGTCATCGTCAAGGTCAAACAGGTTGAAGCCCTGCGCCTGGAAGAGGTCGATGACGTTCGGCGCGCGAACGGCCTGCTGGTAGCTGGCGCGGAAACGGATATCCGACGTTGGCGCATAGTCAGCACCGAGCTTGTAGGAGCTTGCACCACTACCTGACGAGTAATCAGCGTAGCGATAAGCGCCTTCGACCGAGAGCAGCTCTATACCGGGCTGGCCCGTGATGAGTGGCATCTGGAATTCACCGAAGGCTTCGTAGGAGTCGATCGCACCGGAAAGACCGATGGTTGGACCACCCTGACCAGCACCGTCACCCGTTGCGAACGAGTTGTCGGTGACGGATTCGAGCGAGTCACGACGATACTCGATACCCATGGCAACCTTCAGGCCCTCTTCAGCCGAAGGCATCTTGAAACCATACTGGCCCATGTCGCCGGAAAGGACAGCCGACACGACGTTCTGGGTTGTCGTACCATTCTGCAGCAGTGGCACCTGAAGGTATGACAGAGCAGCGGGTGTGACGTTTCCGAGCGTGAAGATGTCCCACGGCACACAGTTCGGATCCGTGCCGTCGACAACGCTGGCACAAACCGCATTGCCGGCACCATCGTCAACGACGTTGAGGGCACGATTCAAGCGATTGATCGAGAACTCGTTGGTGTAGGCACGCGACAGGGTAACCTGCGAGTACTGGGCCGAGAGATCATAGGTCCAGCCCGGTGCGTCCAAGAGGTCGCCGCGAAGGCCGACAACACCGCGATAGGTCTGGTAACCGAGGTTATCGCGGCGACCACCACCTTCGATGTTACGACGGGCAATGTAGATATCCGTCGAAGCGTCAGTGCTGATGTCCGCTGGCGAACAGCCAATGTCTGCAGCTTGCGAAGCAGACAGAAGTGGGTTGCCGCAATTCAGCGTGCTCGTTGCGAAGAAGTTACCCGTCGGGGCGATCTGCGAATTCGACTGGTAGTCCATGAACGTGAACTGCGTGTAGGCTTCGGCGTTCGGATTGATTTCATAGCGGCCCATGAAGCCCACCGAATAACGGCTGTCTGGACGCTGGTAGTAGTTCAGCGGACCGTAATTGTACTGGTCGGTCGCGTTATTGAAGTCACGGAACTCACCAGTCGCCTGGTCGATCGTGTAGTTGAAGGAGCCGAAATCAGTGAAACGACCCGGGAACGACGTCGACGAACCACCGCAGGTGAAGTTGGTCGCAGAAGCCGAACCAATGGCACATGCCGAATAATCACGCTGGCCCTGGAGCACTTCGTCATTGTCGCGGAACGAGATGAAAGCAGTCAGGTTGCCTCGACCATCATCGGTGTTAACGCCCATGATTGCGGTGATCTCTTTCGAGTAACCGTCAATCACGTTATCGTCAGGAAGCGCAAACTGCGCCGGGTTCGTCAGAGCGCGATCCGCGATTACCGAACGGAGGTCGCCGTTCGTGTCATAATCGTTATTGTGCTGGAAGAAGCCATACTGAGCGTCGATTTGAACGCCTTCGAAATTGTCCTTCATGATGAAGTTGACAACGCCCGAGATAGCGTCCGAACCGTAAACAGCAGAAGCACCACCGGTCAGAACGTCGACGCGCTCAACCAGCGCGCCTGGGATCAGGTTAAGGTCGGCAGCCGCATCGTTTGGCGAACCGTAGGGCATACGCTTGCCGTCGATGAGGACCAGCGTACGGGTCGAACCGAGGTTACGCAGGCTGACCGTCGCAGTGCCCGAGGATCCGTTCGAAACGGTCGAGTTCTGCGCCGCAAAAGCCTGTGGCAGCTGGGTGATCAGGTCTTCGACCTTGGTGACACCCTGAAGCTTGATGTCGGCGGCCGAAACCGACGTCACTGGGCTTGTGGTGACCAGGTTTGGCGACGCGATGCGCGAGCCAGTGACGTAGACAGTTGCCTGACGTGCGGTCGACTCTTCGACGACTGGTGCTTCGACGGTGTCGACAGCGTCGTCAGTTTCTTGGGCTGTAGCGAGCATGCTCGCTGATGCCATAAATGCAACGCCCGCGAATACGGACGAGGCAAGCAGGCGGGATTTCATGGTATTCCCGTTCACGATGGTACCTCCAATTGTTCAAGATGGCGCCCTAAAAGTGACGCGCGCCCGGACCCCTGATTCCGGGACTTAGTCACACCGATAGGGCTTTCGTCATGTGATCGTCAACGCGTCGTTACCTATCTGTCATCAAAAGCCATCGGGTGTGGTTTATTTGCCTCAGTTCCGGGCATCCATGCCTCAAGTCAGAAGAAAGCTGAGCACAACAAGGCCGATCGCCAAAGCTAATAGTAAGATCATGCCGAAAATCAACAGAATGGAGGTTCGAAACGCCGACAGGATCCGCCCGGTGCCGTAAGTGACCCGCAACATCCTATAAAGATAGACAACTACCGCTAAAAATCCGCCCGCAACGAGCCAGCCGGCAGAATGCGGCAGGGCCGCGGCGGCTAGTAGCAGCGCCGTTCCCAGCACATATAGAAATGTCTGAAAGTGCAGCCCGGCGATCAGGTGATCAAAAACGTAAATTCGGCGGTGCCAAGCAAAAATAAGCATCAAAATCAGTGAAAAAACCGGTAAAAACAAGATGCTAAAGCGCGGCGCCCACTGCCGGAGCCGCGCTCCGAACCTGTCCTGGTTCTCATAGACCGTGGCCGCCTGATCTGCGGCCATATAGGCCGTCGCCAAAGCGGCGGGGTCCGAATTGGGCTCAGCGCGATCCTCGACAAGCTGTTTGAGCCCTGCCCGGTCAATCTTGCCGTTCGGAAGCAGCAAATCGGCAAATGGCAGCCCTTTCTCGGCGTCGAGCGCCCCTTCCGCGATCAATTCCGGGGATTGCCTCTCGACATCCGCCTTTTCGAGTGGCTCCGTCATTTCGCCGGGAGCGGACTGGGTGTCGCCCCCCTGCGGGCCAAACGAAAAACCACTTTCCGGCGCCAGATCGAGGCCAAAACCATCAAACCAGCCCAATTCATCGCTGACCGTGAACACGGTAAGGAAAAAGATCACGGAAGCGAGCAGGAACATACGAAATGGCGGGACGTAGCGGGCCCGTTTGCCATCGAGGTAGTTGCGGGTCATCCGGCCCGGGCGGAACATGAGCATCGGCACCGACCGGAACAAACGACTGTCGAGGGAGAACATGTCCCCCAGGCTGCCGCCGATGAGTTCCCAAAAAGGCCGGTGAAAGTTCGCCGCAAGCTGACCACAGGTTGAACAGAACCTGTCCGGCACAACCTGGCCGCAATTCTCGCACGGCAGGCCGGACTGCACGGAAAAATGCATGCCGGACGACAAGCCGCCCACGGATGCGGCGCCCAATGCTTCTACTTCATGTTCCATTTCGCCCTCCCCGCGACCCAGAAATCTATTCGGCTTTCATACCCTCTCGGCACAGGAAACGCGAACGGTGCTGGTCGACGGCGTTCTCGCTCCAGCCTGTCAGGGTCGGATCGACGAGGTTCTTGGTCACCTGGAACCACATGGGCGTGATCGGATAGTCATCGAGCATAAGCTGTTCGGCTTCAGCGAAGATCTCGGCCCGCTTGTTAAGGTCCAGCTCGGCATTCGACTTGGCCAGAAGGGCATCATATTCCGGGTTGGAATAGCGCCCGTAATTCTGCTGTCCGGTCTGGGAATCGAGCAGGTAGAGGAAATTTATCGGGTCATCGAAATCCGCGACCCAGGCACCGTCGGCCACCTGGAAATCGGACTGGCGAAGCCGCGCATAGAGCACCTTCGTGTCTTGCTTGATGATGATGGGGTCCACCCAGGGCGCAATTTCGGCCCAGTTCGCCTGCGCGACCGGCGCGGCTTTCGGATTGTCGTCTGTCGAGCGGTGAATGAACTCAAACCGGAAAGGCTTGCTCGGGCCGTAGCCAGCCGCTTCAAGCAGGCGCCTGGATTCCGCGAGGCGCTCGGCACGCGGCATGTCTTTCCAGTCAACACTTGGCCGCTCGACATTGTAGTTGTCGATGCCTGGGGGGACCATCGAATAGGCGGGCTCAAAACCGGGCGTGAGAACGTTGCGGACGATGAATTCCCGGTCGAGCGCCATGGCGAGCGCCTTGCGCACGCGCACGTCCTTGAAGATCGGCTGCGAGGAGTTGATGCTCCAATAGGTGGTGTTGAGCGACGGGGTTGTGCGCGGCCAGCCCGGGAACTTCACCTCCAGCTCGGCCTGCCGGGCGCCGTCAAACGAATTGTTGATGTCGAGTTCGCCGGCCGCAATCTTGTTCTCGACGGCGGTCTGGTCCTCGAGCTCGTAGTAGACGACCCGGTCGAAGCAGACTTGGTCGGCGGCAAAGCCGGTCGGGCTCTTTTCCGACACGAGCTGGTCGCCGGTGCGCCAGTAGACCAGTTTGTAGGGTCCGTTGGTGACGATGTTTCCGGGCTGGATCCATGCGTCGCCATATTGCTCGACGACATGCTCGGGCACCGGATAGGTCGTGTAATGGGTCAGCAGGCCGGGCAGGTAAGGTGCGGGGTATTCGAGCGTGAGTTCGAGCGTCTTGTCATCAATGGCCCGTGCGCCAAGCTCTTCAGGCAATAATTCGCCGGTATTCACCTGGGCGGCGTTCTTGATGACATAGAGCAGCGACGCATATTGCGACGCGACTTCCGGCTTCTGGATCCGGCGCAGGGCGTAGACAAAATCACCCGCGACAACAGGCTCGCCATCCGACCAGACATAGTCGCCGAGATGGAAGGTCCAGACCAGGCCCGACGGGTCTGTCTCGTAACTGTTCGCCATGCCGTAAACCGGCTTGCCGTCCTCACCATGAGTCATGAGCCCGATCATCATGTCGCCGATCACGATGTTTTCCCACTGGGCCGACGATTTGTGCGGATCGAGCGTGTCGACCTTGGCCGAAATGCCCCGGCGGAGCGTTGGGACGTCGTCTGCCGCCTTGCCGCCACCACCGCCGCAGGCGGACAAGGCCAGCATCAGGGCGGCCGTCACGGTCGAACTCATCAGGGGCTTCAGCATCATGTTTCCTGTCTCCGGTGGCTTTCCGGCATGCGCCAGATTTGCCACAGTGCTGCCAGACTGGCCCGGCTTTGGAAAGCCTAGGCTCTGACACGAACACAGAGGACAACCTGCGATGAACCGATCCCTGAGCGCGATTGCCGCGATTTGCCTCGTTTCAATGCCTGCACTGGCGGAGGACGTTTCGACCGATGACGTCTATGCCTGCGTCGGCATCAGCACCGATGCCGAACGGCTCGCCTGCTATGACGCCGCCGTCGGACGCCTGAAAGCCGCTGAAGATGCCGGCGAAGTGACAACAATCACCCGTTCCGAAGTCGAGAAGGTGAATCGCGACTCTTTCGGGTTCTCGATCCGGTCCCTGCCGTCCCTGGCGCTGAAGAAGAATGGCGGGTCCGACAAGGAGCTCGATGAGATCACGACGGGCGTGACGTCTGTACGCATGGACAGTGCCGGCAGGCTGCGTGTCACGCTGGATAATGGGCAGGTCTGGGTGCAGATCGACGACAAGAGTACCCGCGCAAGAAACCAGACCGAAGCCCGCATCTATTCCGCTGCGCTCGGCAGCTACAAGATGAAGCTCGACGGCGGACTGGCCTTCCGGGTGCGCCGCGAACAATAGCGTCTTTTCCGAATTGCCTTGGCACGAGCCGATGCTTTCGGCACTCTCTCCAAAAATACACATGGAGAGGGAACGAGATGAGCAAGTATCTGGGGTGGGTCATCCCGGCCCTCGCATTGGCCGCATGTGCGCCAAGCACCAACATCGCCAATGACATCGACGCGTCTGCCACGGCTCAACCGGCAAGGGGTGCACCGGCCGCGAACCCGCTGCGCAACGCGTATTTCGGCGATGTTCACGTGCATACGAGCAATTCGTTCGATGCCTATATCTTCGGCGTGCGCGCGACCCCGGACGATGCCTACCGATTTGCAAAGGGCGAAGCCATCCGTCACCCCGCTGGCTATGACATCAAACTGTCAGGCCCGCCGCTGGATTTTCTGGCCGTCACCGATCATGGCGAATACCTCGGCGTGGTTCCCGCGATGAACACGCCGTCGTCTCCCTTGTCGCAGACCGCAATCGCGCAATCCGTGTTCGGCGCTAACGCGACCGATCCGGGCAACTCGTTCCTGCGCGTCGGCATCACGGTCGTGACGGGCGAGGAAATCGCGGAAATCTATGACCGCGATCTCATCGATTCCGTCTGGGCCGCGACAATCGACTCCGCAGAACGCAACAATGAGCCGGGCAAGTTCACGGCCTTTTCGGGCTATGAATTCACGGCCATGATGGCGGTTCCGGGCGACGGCCCGCCAGCGGCCGGCAACCTCCACCGCAATGTCATCTTCCGGGGGGAAGCCCCGCAGCGGCTGTTCTCGACGCTTGATTCCACCAATCCGGAAGACTTGTGGACATGGATGGAAGGGCAACGCAGCGAAGGCCGTGACGTGCTGGCCATTCCGCACAACTCGAATGCCTCGAATGGCGAGATGTTCGCCCTGCAAACCTATAACGGAGAGCCCCTGACGGCAGCCTATGCCGACAAGCGCATGCGTAACGAGCCGCTTGTCGAAGTATCACAGGTCAAGGGCACGTCGGAAACATCCCCCACCCTGTCGCCGAACGACGAATGGGCCGATTTCGAGCAATACGAATATTTCGTCGGCGGCACGACGAAGACGACGCCAAGCGCGGGTGACTTTGTCCGCCCGGCCTACAAGCGCGGCCTCGCCCTGCAGGAGACGGAAGGATTCAATCCGTACAAGTTCGGTCTCATCAGTTCGAGCGACACGCACGTCGCAGCAGCGTCGCTGGTTGAGGAATTCCATTGGGGCAAGACTCCCCAGGATGGTGCCAGCCCGGAAGGCCGCCGGTCGGTTCCGCCCAATGGCGCCAAGACCTGGGATGGCGCCGAAGACCCCCGGACACGTCGGGAAATAACCGCGACCCAGTTCAGCTCCAGTGGACTGGCCGGCGTCTGGGCGGAATCCAATACGCGCGAGGCCATATTCGATGCCATGAAACGCAAGGAAACCTTCGGCACATCCGGCCCGCGCATGAAAGTGCGCTTCTTTGCCAGCATGGATTATACCCCCGCAATGCTCGCCGATGCCGCCCTGCTGGAACGGGCCTATGACGCGGGCGTACCGATGGGCGGCCAGTTGGCCAAGGTGAGCGGGGATGCCGCCCCCGGCTTCCTGGTCTGGGCCGTGCGCGATCCGATGAGTGCGCCGCTACAGCGCGCACAGGTGGTCAAGGTATGGACCGATGGCGGCGAAACGCACGAGGCGATCCATGACGTCGCCTGCTCCGGCGGCGCCTTGCCGGACGCAGCGACACACCGTTGCCCGGACAATGGCGCGAGCGTCGACATATTCGATTGCAGAACCGAGCCAGGCGCTGGCGCCGACGAGCTCAAGGCCTATTGGCAGGACCCGGACTTCGATGCCGACCTCGAAGCAGCCTATTATGTGCGTGTACTGGAAAATCCGACCTGCCGCTGGTCGACATGGGACGCCGTGCGCAATGGCACGCCACCTAACCCGGAACTTCATACGACCCTGCAGGAGCGGGCATGGTCGTCACCGATCTGGTATGCCGGGTTTGATCGCCTGACGAACCAGTAGGCCGGTCAGGCGTTCATGCGGGGCAGCTCGAAGTGAGAGCGCACCGTGGGCGCCGCATCATCGGCGCGCACGACGCCGGCCTTGATCAGGGCAACCATATGTCCGAGCACGGACATCGCCGCTGCCGGGTGGAGGCGCTTTTCGACGTCTGCATACATGATCTCGACCATGGCCGGGATTGACGTTTCACCATTGCGCAGGTGCTCGAGGATCGCAGCCTCGCGGGCGCGGCGGTGGCTGGCATATTCGGTAATGAATTCGTTGACGAATTCCTTGCCGCGCACGGGGTTGCCATGCGTCGGCCAGATCGTCTCGAAACCCTTGGTTCGGATCTTCTCGAGACTGTCCATATAGTCGGCCATGTCGCCATCAGGCGGCGCGACGACCGTCGTGGACCAGCCCATGATATGGTCGCCGGAGAGGCAGGCTTTCTCTTCGCGCAGAGCGAAGCAGAGATGGTTGCAGGTGTGCCCGGGCGTTTCGATAACGTCGAGCGTCCAGCCGGGACCCGTGAACGTATCGCCGTCGCCAATCTTCACGTCCGGCATGAAGCCGAGATCGTCCGCACTCCCCAACTCGCCCTTGGCGGTCGGGACGCCGCAATTCTTTGCGTAGGTCTTGCAGCCCGCCCATTCGGCCAGCGGCATCGCAAGCGGCGAATGATCGGAATGGCCGTGGGTGACCAGGACGTGGGTAACGGTTTCGCCCTTCAGGGCCGCCTTGAGCGCCTCGAAATGGGTCTCGTCCATCGGACCGGGATCGATAACTGCCACCTCGCCGTGCCCGACAATGTACACGCCGGTGCCGACATAGGTGAAGGGGCCGGGATTGTTGGCAATCACGCGCCGAATCAGCGGTGAGACCTGCTGGACCTCGCCGTACTCAAACTCGATGCCCCGAACGAATGGAATAGCCATGCTTTAACTCCTGAACTTTCGCCTTGCTCGCCCGGATCAGCGCTTCTTAGGTGCAAACGCGCCGGCAAAAGCGACGGCCATGCGGCGCGTCGCGCGCAGCTTCGCGCCAAGCTTGAGCGCCACTGGCGGGCCCATGTCGGTCTTGTTCGCATCGACGATATATATCCGTCCGGATGTCCGGTCACGCAGAACGTCAACGCCGCCCCAGTCGAGCCCGACGTCTGCCGCAAAGCGCTCGATCACGCCAATTTCATCCGGCGTGTAGCAATTGCGAGGCTCGTCGAGCAACACTTCGACATTCTCGTTGAGGAACCGCCGCGCGAGCGGACGGCGCTTGCGAAACACGATGATCGGCGATCCGCCGACGATGCAGCAGCGCAGGTCTTCGACAAGCCCGCCGTCAATCTCGTTGTCGACCAGCAACTGGTATGTCTTGCCCGCGACAGGCGTATCGAGCGGGCCTTCCAGCACACGGCCGTCATGGGCAGCGTTCAATTCCGACTTTTCGACCATGCGGCCTTCATAAGTTGTCGGATCAACTTTCAGCGAATAGCCGGCAGCGCGTCCAAACGCTTCCGCGACGGTCGTCTTGGACACGTCCTGGCAGCCAAAATTGACCAGCAGCGCATTCTCCCGAACGGCGGGCACGGCATTGTTCGTTTCGGTGGAATCGTCAAACTGGAAAACAATATCCGCCTTGGAGACGTCGTCGATCAATTTGGAACCGGAGACATGCATGACCGGCCAGATAAAGTACCAGGGCCGTGGCTTGTCGGGATAGAACGCGATCGTGGGCCGCTTGTGGCCTGTCACGCGGCGCCATGTGCGCCAAGTCTGGGCGAAGAAGTAGAAGCAGAACCAGGTAAAAATACTCTGCAGGAGCGACAGGTCCGGCACGATTCGGTGACCGGTCTTTTTGACCAGGATCGTACCCTCGTCATATTTGAAATCCGTGATCCAGAGACGTTCGGACATCGCGTCAACTCCTGTCGCGGGAACAACGGATGGCTGCGCCCTCGCTTCGCTCTGCCTCGCACGGTGACCGATCACTGACAACACACTTAATGCCGCACGAATGTGACGTTTTGCTCACAGAAGTTTGTTCTGCGTGCCGCAGGCCCATCTAGAGCAGCGATTCAAGGCTCGACAGATCATATCCGGCAGCGCCCGCCGCATCAATGATGTCTTCCGACGCGCCTTGCCCGGCCTGGGTCAGCGCCCAGGCGGTGATGCAGCGCGTGCCCGTGCGGCAATAGGCCAGCACTGGCTGGGGCGCTTCATTGAGAATATGGCCCATCCGCTCGACGATCTCGGGTGTCGGAGCGCCCGAAAACGGCAAGGCCGCGAAGCTCAGGCCCAACGATTCGGCTTTCGCACGGATCGGGCCCATGCGGGGCTGGTCGACGCCGCCTTCGCCATCCGGGCGATTGGCAACAATGGTCTTGTAGCCCGCCGCAGCGATTGCCTCGACATCCGCTTCGGAAATTTGCGGAGCGACGGAAAAGGCGTCCGTGACGCGTCGAATGTCTGCCATGGGAAATATCCTGAATGTTGGCGCAGTCTTGATCGGCTCTGTACACAAGCTAAGGAGGATGACGCAACCTGCCAAGCTTCGGGGTTCAACTTTCGTCGCCTACCCAGTAACAGTTACGGAAAGTCACGCTCCCGTGTCATCACTTCAGAGAGCCCTCAGCCGCGTTCCATGGGCCTATACATTCCGGCGCCTGCTGATTGCCATCCCGACAATGCTGGCCATCATCACGATGGCCTTCCTGATGATGCGCGCCGCGCCGGGCGGACCGTTCGACGGCGAACGCAAGCTTCCGGCCGCCACGGAACAGGCCATTGCCGCCAAGTTCGGCTTCGACAAGCCGCTTCACGAGCAATATTTCAGCTATGTCGGAGGCGTCCTGCAGGGCGATTTCGGCCCGTCCTATAAGACACTTGGCAAGAGCGTGAACCAGCTGATCGCCGATGGCCTTCCGATTTCCCTGACCATCGGGTCACTGGCCATGGTGCTGGGGCTCGGGCTTGGCACGTCACTGGGCGTGTTTGCGGGACTCCGACAAAATTCGGCAGCCGATTTCAGCGTTATGGGCGTTGCCATGGCCGGCATATCCATCCCAACCTTCGTGACCGGACCGATCCTGATCCTGGTCTTCTCGCTCGGCGCGGGGATATTTGCCGTCGGCGGGCTGGGCCAGTACCCGAATATCGGCATGAACTGGCACAACATGACCCTGCCGATCGTCGCCCTCGCACTGCCCCAGATCGCGATCATCTCACGCCTGATGCGCGCCTCGATCATCGAGACGATGCGCTCGAATCATATTCGCACCGCGCGCAGCAAGGGCCTGTCAGAGCGCCACGTCATCGTGCGTCACGCCCTGCCCGCCGCCATGCTGCCCCTCATCTCCTATGCCGGCCCCGCCATGGCCCGCGTCATGACAGGCTCGGTCGTGATCGAGAAGATATTCGGCCTTCCCGGCCTCGGCTCCTATTTCGTCAATGGCGCCCTCAACCGCGACTACACGCTCGTGATGGGCGCGATCATCGTCTACGCCGGCCTGATCGTGATCCTGAACCTCGTCGCCGACGTGCTGTATGCGGTGCTTGATCCGAAAGTGAAGTACGACTGATGACCGAGATCAAACCCCTCCTCGATCCGACCGGCCGCGTTGAACCCGTCACACAGGCCATCATTGGCGGACGCTCGCTGTGGGACGATGCTCGTGCGCGGCTGTTCCGCAACAAGGCCGCCGTCGTCTCCATGTGGATCCTCGGCATTATCGTCCTGATCGCCGTGTTCGGTCCCATGGTCTGGGTCAATGACTACAAGGCCATCTCGAATGCGCGCACCATCGCACCGACACTCGAGGCTTGGCACATTCTGGGCACCGACATCCAGGGACGTGACCTGCTGGCCCGCCTGATGATCGGCCTGCGCATCTCGCTGACGGTGGGCATTGTCGCCACCGCCGTCAGCCTCGTGATCGGCGTGACCTGGGGCGCGACGGCCGGCTATCTCGGCGGGCGCGTCGACAATTTTATGATGCGGATCGTCGACGTGCTCTACGCCCTGCCCTTCATCTTCTTCGTGATCCTGCTGCTGACCGTGTTCGAGCGCAACATCGTCCTGATCTTCGCCGCCATCGGCGCCATCGAATGGCTGACCATGGCGCGCATCGTGCGCGGCCAGACGCTGGCCATCAAGGGCAAGGAATTCATCGAGGCCGCACGGGCCTCGGGTGTCTCGCGCCGGGCCATCATCCTGCGCCACATCCTGCCCAATGTGATCGGGCCCGTGGCCGTTTATGTCACGCTGACAATTCCCGTCGTCATCCTCGCTGAAAGCTTCCTCTCCTTCCTCGGCCTCGGCGTGAACGAACCGCTGACCTCTCTCGGCGTGCTGATCTCCGAGGGGGCCAAGACGATGGAAGAGAAGCCCTGGATGCTGCTCGCCCCGGCCCTGACCATGGCCGTGACGCTGCTCTGCCTCAACTTCATCGGCGACGGCCTGCGCGACGCGCTGGACCCGAAGGAACGCTAGCGCCTTTCCAACAGCCTGTTGCATGAAATCCCTGTTGTGACGGGCACTTCCGGCTTCCCTATCCGACCCCAAGCCCCTTGCGCGTACAATCGCACCGTCCATTGCCCTCATAGGAGGTCGCGGATCGGTCCGGATCGCCATGGGCAAAGGGTCGTGCCAGCGCCTTTGGCGGTCTTTAAGCGGATGGGTGGGGGCCTCTGCGCACGAGGGGTAGCCATGCCATTTGCCATAGCCATTGCCACAAAAGCCCCCCTCGCAACGGGGACCCTGCCTGCCCATCCGCAAGGACTGGCGCATTGTACGAGCCGGGCTTGGGGCCCGCAGCAGCCGGAGGCGCCATGCGCCGTCCGGCCATAGGTGCTGGCGGTCTAGTTCAGCCGCACCTCGATCTCGTTGAGCAGGTCGCGCACGCGTTTCGAATTCGCGCCGAGATCCGACAGGCCAACCCGGCTGATCGAACGGACATCGATGCGCGAGCCGTCGCCGTCCGGCACAACCCGGATCAGGATATCATCCTTGAAGTCGAACCAGAACGAGGTCTGCGTAGCCTCGATGCTGCCGGCCTCGACATCATTGGTGACGATGGTCCAGCCACGGTCTTCGACGGCGGCAAGGGCGGCTGCGAAGGCCATGTCATACGACGCTGCAGGCTCGACCAGCGTATCGATCTGCGGATAGGGCGCATCCTTCGGCGAAGATTGCGTCGCCGGGTCGAACTCGGCTTCTTCCTGCAGTTCGGAGACAAGGCGTCCACCCGTGCCGGGCCAGCGGGCATCAGCCCCTGCAGGCACGACAGGCGCGTCTTCAACAGTATTGAGTGCCCCGGTCGATTCGCGTGCGGCCAGCAGCGCTGCACTCGGCTGGATCGGGTTGGACCAGTCGGTCTGGACTTCATGCAGGGGCGGAAGGCGCCCGGCCTGGCCGCCAAAGGCCAGCACACGTCCGAACGCCAGCCCGGATATCAGCAAAGCGCCAAGCGCCAGCATCAGGGCCTGTTTGCGGGGTGCCTTGATCAGCGCCACGATGATCGCGATCACGGAGACGCCAAGCGCCGCCATCAGCAGCATCGGCCCCCAGCCAATCGTCATCTTGCCAAGGCCAAACTGCCAGCTCCACAGCCCGAGTTTGGTGCCGATGGCCGCCGCAGCGAACCATAGGACCGCAAAAATCGACAGGCCCAGGGCAAAGCCGGCAAACTTGCCGCGCCATCCGGCGTCTTGTGACTCTTCAGGTATGCTCGACATGCGCTCGTCTCCCTTGGTTTTCCATCAGATAACGCGATGCGCTCGCTTTGTCGCCCCCGGCCTTATCCCCCTCATTACCACCGCCGTTCAGTAACAATCGCGGCATGTCGGGGAATTTTGTCCGACACTGCCGGAACCGGCTTATAATTTCCGCCAATGTCGCTTCTCTCGCCCCCTTGGGATCTTCCCGCGCACCTGCGCCCGGCCTGGCCCTGGATCTGGCTGCAGCACCTCGTGCTCCTCGCCTGGATCCGGCTGACCTATGGAAGGGGCTACCTGTATTGCTGGGCCATCACGGACACGGGCCGCGTCGAACTGCTGTGGATCGACCGCGACTCACGTAACCCGGCCATCGTGCAGCCTGTCGAAGCGCCCGCGTCAAAGCAGCTCGCCGCCGCGCTCAGCGGCGAGGCGTTCGACCCGGTCTTTGCGCCTGCGCTGTCGCCGGCCACGTTTGCGCACATCATGCCTGCGGCCCGCGCACCCATCGTCCGCCCGGCCGCGCTGCCATTGCCGGGCTCCAGACATACCGGCAAAGCCCGCAAAGAAACCTGGTTTACATGACAGGCGCCTTCACGGGCGTTGCATCTGCTGGTCCGAATGTCAGGCCGTCGGCAGTTTATAGTCCTTGAACGTCTCACGCAGGGCCAGCTTGTTGATCTTGCCGGTGGCACCGAGCGGGATTTCATCGACGAACTGGACGTCATCCGGCGTCCACCATTTGGCGATCTTGCCTTCGAGGGACTTGAGGACCTCTTCCTTGGATGGCTTTTCACCGGGCAGCGCCTGGATGATCAGCAGAGGGCGTTCGTCCCACTTCGGATGATAGATGCCGATGGCGGCTGCGTTGGCGACCTTGGGGTGGCCGAGCGCAATGTTCTCGATGTCGATGGAGGAAATCCATTCGCCGCCGGACTTGATCACGTCCTTGGCACGGTCGGTGATCGTCATCGTGCCATACTCGTCGATATTCGCGACGTCGCCGGTATCGAAGAAGCCTTCATCATCGAGCACGTCACCGCCGTCGCCCTTGAAATAGCCCGCAGCAATCGCTGCGCCGCGCACCAGGAGGCGTCCGGATGTCTTGCCGTCGCGCGCCAACACCGTACCCGCATCGTCGACAACGCGCAGTTCGACCCCGAATGGCGGACGGCCCTGCTTCAGCTTCTGCGCCATGCGCGTATCGACATCAGCATCAATAAGGTGCGGTGGCAACGTACCGAGCGTGCCAAGCGGCGACGTCTCGGTCATGCCCCAGGCATGGACAACATCGACTTCAAAATCCTCTTCGAAGGCGCGCAGGATCTTCTCGGGGATCGCCGATCCGCCGATGATCACCTTGTTGAGATAAGGCAGCTTCAGATTGTTTTCCTGCAGGTAGTTCAGCAAGATCAGCCACACGGTCGGCACGGCGGCCGTGATCGTGACTTTCTCGGTATCAAGCAGTTCGTAGATCGAGGCGCCATCCATCTGCGCGCCCGGCATGACCATGTTGGCCCCGGTGGCCGGACAGCTGAGGGCAAGGCCCCAGGCGTTCGCATGGAACATCGGCACGACCGGCAGCACGACATCTTCCGACCCCATGCCCATGGCGTCCTTCGACATGGTCACCAGCGTGTGCAGCACGTTCGAGCGGTGCGAGTAGAGCACGCCCTTCGGGTTGCCCGTCGTGCCCGACGTATAGCAGAGGCCGCAGGCGGTGGTTTCCGGAAAGTCGCCCCAGCGCACGTCTGTCGGGCGGCCATCGATCCAGATATCGAACGGAATCGCACCCAGCGTGTTCTCCGGCATCGTGTCGGCGTCCGCGAAGATCACAAAGGTCTTCACGGTCAGGAGGTGTTCCTTGATCGCCTCGACAATCGGCAGGAATGTCTTGTCGAAGATCAGCACCTTGTCTTCGGCGTGGTTGGCGATCCAGGCGATCTGCTCGGGGTGGAGGCGCGGGTTGATCGTGTGCAGGACCGCGCCGATGCCCATCGTGCCGTACCATGCGGCCATATGGCGCTCGGAGTTCCAGCCGAGCGTGGCCACCCGGTCGCCCATGCCGATATTGATATCCTTCAGGGCATTGGAGACCTGTTTGGACGCGACATAGAGATCGGCATAAGTCGAACGCACTATATTGCCTTCAACGCGGCGCGTGATGATTTCACGTGCGCCGTGCTGCATGTTCGCGTGTTCCAGGATCTTGTTTACCGTCAGCGGCCAGTCTTGCATGATGCCTTGCATCGATATCCTCCTCTGTGCCGCCATTCGGCAGCGTTTTTTCCTCGTTGAGGTTGGGTTTATTCGGGCTATTGCTGCAGCGCAAGGAACTAGGAGTGCGACCATGCTGAGATTTGCGTTACTTGGCGCGGTGCTGGCGACGCTGGCAGCCTGCGGAGACACATCCCGTGAGGCGAGTTCCGGCGACTCCCCGGCAACGTCTGCATCGATTGCTGCGCCCGCGCTTCGCCTGCCCGCCTATTTCGACTGCGTGCGCGAGAACAAGGGCCTGCTCATCGCCGCCCATCGCGGCGGCCCCGCGCCCGGTTTTCCCGAAAATACGCTGGAAACCCTGCAACACGGCTTTGCCAACGGGATCAACGTGTTCGAGATCGACGTGGCTGAGAGCCGCGACGGCGTCATGCTGCTGATGCATGACAACCGCCTCAACCGCACGACGACCGGCGACGGCTATGTCGCCGATACCGACTGGGCTGACCTGTCCGGTCTCCGCATGGTCGACAATGACGGCAAGCCGACCAATTTCTCCCCGCCCAAGCTGACCGACGTCCTGCTCTGGGCCAAACAGTCCGGCGCGATCCTCGAACTCGACCGCAAGCCGACGACCAGTTTCCGCAACATCGCCGCCGCCGTGCACGCGGCAGGCGCAGACGATAATGTCCTCCTGATTTCCTATTCAGACGCCGAAGCCGCCGAGGTCGCCGCTGCCGATCCGAACCTGATGCTCACCGCGTCGGCCAAGGGCTCGCGCGACATCGGCCGGCTCGAAGAGCTTGGCGTCGACCGCACGCGCCTCGTCGCCTGGACTGGCACAGGCTCGCCGGATGCGGCCGCCTGGGCGCGCGATCTCCGGGAAGGCGTCGAACCCGCTTTCGGCACGCTCGGCCGCATGGGCGAACGCCTCGATGACCAGTACTGGGCCGATGGCGATGCCAGCGAATACCAGGACCTCGTCGATGACGGCCTCGTCCTGCTCGCCACCGACGAACCCTACCGCGTTGCCGCCGCACTCACCTCCGACGACCTCGCCCGGGAAATGTGCGGGCGTTGACGCAAGGCCAATCCCGGCGTATTTGCAGCCCCGGTTTGAGACACCAGCCGCTCGCCGGGACACAGTCCCGAAGGTGAAGATCTCACAGGCCCCGCAAGGCGCCTGTACCCAACAGGATGCTGAACCTCTTCCAGCGGTCCTGCGGCAAGGCGAGCCCCCGCGTTGACGTGACCGCGTCTGGATGACGGTAAAGGATCTTTCGCATGTCACCCTCCATCAATACGCGCGAACAGGCGAAAGCCCGTGCGCGCGAAATCCGCGCCGTGGAAACACTGGCCGGAACGCCCATCTCGCATTCTGCCGCGCTTGAACGCGTCGCCGCCGAACTCGGCTATCGCGACTGGAACACAGCCTCGGCGCGCCTCTCCAACCTGCCGGAAGTGCCGGTCCAGGTCGGCGACCGTGTCAGTGGCCTCTATCTCAAGAAACCGTTTGAAGGAGTCGTCCTTGCCGTGCGCGACATTGGCGGCGGCTCGGCCTTCGAGGTCACGCTGCACTTTGACGCGCCGGTCGATGTGGTCGAGTTCGAAAGCTTCTCGGCCTTCCGCCAGCGCGTCACGGCGACCATTTCGGCGGACGGGTCATCATGGTCGAAGACAAGCGACGGCCACCCGCACATGCGGATCCTGTCCGTCGCGAACGGTATCGTCTGAGATCAGGGATACAGACGCGTCGTCGTCCAGTCATCGCCGGCCCGGGTATAACGGACGCGGTCGTGCATGCGGAACGCCTGGTCCTGCCAGTATTCGATCTCGGTCGGCACAAGACGGAACCCGCCCCAGAATTCGGGGCGGGGAATGTCCGGCCCGTCGCCATAGACTTCCGAGACTTCGGCAATGCGTTGTTCGAACATGGCGCGGTCCGGCAGCGGGCGTGACTGGTCAGACGCAATCGCGCTGATCCGGCTCTGGGCCGCGCGCGAGGCAAAATAGGCGTCAGCCTCGGCATCGGACACGCGGGTGATATTGCCGCGAATACGCACCTGGCGGCGCAGGCTCTTCCAGTGCAGGCAGAGCGCGGCGCGGGGATTGTCCGCCAATTGCCGCCCCTTCTGGCTCTGCAAATTGGTGAAGAAGGAGAACCCGGCCTCGGAAATCTCCTTCAGCAGCACGATCCGCACGTCCGGCATGCCGTCGGAATCGACCGTGGCGAGCGACATCGCGTTGGAATCATTGGGCTCCTTCGCCCGCG
>Ga0209491_10001736_pt1 | contig 41068 bp, 22 predicted proteins | sample BON02_FD_187213 | JGI IMG/M metagenome (GOLD analysis project Ga0209491, IMG submission 187213) | Freshwater microbial communities from Lake Bonney liftoff mats and glacier meltwater in Antarctica - BON-02 (SPAdes) (version 2) | ecosystem: Environmental > Aquatic > Freshwater > Ice > Glacier... | reverse complement strand
CACGTACACGGCCCAAGCGGGAGAGGCCAGGCACAGTGCAAGAGCGGTGCCCACAGAGGCCAAGAAAGCGCGTATTTTCATCGTTAATTCCTAAAAAGTCCGGCGGTACGCTAGTGCCGTGTCTGCATTGGTATTCAAGGTGCCAGCCTTGATGCGGCTTTCTTTACCGCACCACCACCTCACGTTGACCCATTCCTGCAAGAACCATGCCTCTGATGTACGGCACTTCATGATTCACCGCTAAACCCTTGTGAGCGTTGAGGAACATTCTTTTCATACATCCAGAGAAGGTGCGCTGGAAAAAGCTGCATTTACACTTTGTAAGGAAGCCCGACACCCCCAAAACCCGTTCCGGAACCATGGTGCAGGCACATCATGCAACCCTGGCACACCGTCGAACGGTATGCCAGGTTCCTGCTCGTGCAATCGCCTACAACAACGAGATGCTGATGCTGGCATTTGGCGACACCACAACCGGCTTGGCCAGATTGCTGACAAACCCCTTGACCCAGTTGTCGGCCTGCGTGGGTGCGGGCTGGCTTCCTGTTGGTGTCGCAGCCACGCTGTTGTCCGCATTCCAGTAACTCAGGCCCAGGTCCAGCGCGACCGCCGGTGGTGAGCCAGCTGCCGGAGCACCAAACACCGGCAGTGTTGTTACACCTGCCACTTCCGGTGCATCGGCTGTGAAGGCGACGGCTGGCGCCGGTGCCGCAGCAATGGCCACTTGCCCGTCACTGGCGTCTGCCCCCACCACAGGCTGCGTGGCCAGTTGCTGGTTGCCCCCGTTGAGCCGCACCGACTGCAGATCGAGCGTCGCGTTGCCTTCGCCCAGCGCCGTGAACACCAGTTCGGCAATGGCGCCACTGCCGGTTGGCAGCGCAGCACCGCTCAATGTCACCAGCACACGTCCCGGGCTCGTCAGCGCCGTCAGCACCTCGAAGCCCTGCGTCAGGTCACCGCGCAGCACGTTGTCCAGCCGCAGCAACGCCGGATCGAAGGCCAGTTCGAACTGCGCCGAGGTCAGGCCGTTGGCGTTGTCCAGCTGCACCGGCACGCTAAACTGCCCGCCCACACTGGCCGCCAGGGCGGTGTCGATGCTGACCGACACGTCCGCAGTGCCCTGGCGCACCAGCGTGATGCCGCCGGGGATGTCCGGGATCTGCGGGCGGTTGTAGGCCGCGATGCCGCGTTCGATGTAGGTCGCCTCGTACAGGATGTTCTTGACATCGAGCACATTGAGCACACCGTCGCCGGTGATGTCGCCCACCAAGTGCGGGTCGGCGTTGGCGTAGGCCGCAAGGCCGCTACTCGGAACCACCACCATCGCGTTGAGCGTGGTCACGTCCGCGCGGCTGATGCGCCCGTCGCCATCGGTGTCCCCGAAATACGCCGCCAGCGCCACCCCGTCATCGGCGCGCCCTGCCACCTGCACAGCGCCCGCACGCAGGCTCAGGTTTGACAGGTCCAGCACCTGCATGGCGCCGTACGGTGCGCTGTCGGCTATTTGCGCCACCAGCGAGAGCAGTTGCACCGCACCAGAGGTCAATGCCGCGCCGCTGTAGCTCACGTGCACATGGCCGGCGTCGACGCGTGTGAACTGCACACCCGCAAGCACGCCAGTCATGCTCGCCACATCGTCGACCTCCAGCAGCGTCGGGTCGTAGGCCAGGTCGAACGCGATGTCGGTGATGCCCGCGCCGTTGGACAGCGTGATCGGTAGTCCGGCGCCGGTCGCCGGCACGTCTACGTCCTGGCCCGCACCGCGCGCAAAGTCGGGCAGGCTCAGTGTCGGGGCTGCTGCCGTTGCCGCGCTGACGCTGAAGCTGCGCACCGCGTCATCGCCGGCGATGCCGTCGTTGTTGCCGTCCAGCAAGCTACCGAACCAGTCCTCGAACGCATCTGCGCCGCTGCGCAGCGTCACCGTATAGGTGTCCGCGGCCAGAGCGCCACCAGTCTTGACGAAGCGCAGCTCTCCGCTGGCCGCATCGACCACCATCGAACCCTTGACCAGGCCGCTGGTCGTGCCGCGCAGCACCACGTCAGCAGCGCCCAGGCTCCCGGCAGAGGTGTCGTACAGGTTTAATTCGGAAGCATTCAATGCATGGTTGAACTGCACATCGAAGCCGCTGTCGGTGGCTGTCAGCGCCTTCACCTGCAGCAGAACCCTTGCGACATTGACCGTCAGGTCGTTGGCACTGGTGCTGCCGTCTTCGTCGGTGGCCGTGGCCGAAATCGTCAGCAGCCCGCCTGCGGCAAACACATGGTTCACGCTGGACGGGTTGCCAACAACAGTCTGGGACTCCGTGCCGTCACCCCAGTTCACCAGCCAACTGGTGATGCTCACGCCGTCCGGGTCGCTGCTGTTCAGGTTCAGCGTGTAGGACTGTCCTTCGTTGCCGCTGGCAGCCCCACTGATGCTCAGCGTCAACGGGTCGTTGACCGGTGTCACCGTGATGGACACACTGGCCTGGTTGCTGGTGCCGCTGTCATTCGTCAGGCGGTAGCTGAAGCTGTCCGGGCCGTTGTAGTCCCCGTCGGGGGTGTAGGTTGCGTTGCCGTCTCCGTCGATCGTCACCGCGCCATGCAACGCCGGAAGTATCAACTCGATCGTCACCACACCGCTGCCCAGGTTCGTGTCGTTGCCCAGCAGGTTGAAGGTGATGCTGCCGTCCTCCGCTACCTCGGCACTGTCATTGCCGGCCACTGGCGGTTGCGTTGCCGCAGCCAGTATGCGCACCGTCGTCAAGGACGCAAATGTGCCGCCGTCCTTGTCGGTGACTACACCGCGTACCGACAGGTTGCCAGCGGTGTTGCGCAAGGCCTCAGGCAGATCCACGCTCGCAGTAGTGCCGACAAGGTCGATCACGCCATCGTTGCCGAAATCGAAGCCGTACAAAAATCCCGCGGCCTGGTCGGGTGCAGAAACATCATTGACGTTGGTGAAACCCACCGTCACCGCGCCGCCCTGGGTCACAGGCCCGCCTACGCCTTGCGTGGAGTTGCTCAGCTGGGCCAGCGGTGCCACGTTGCGCACATCCACCTGCAACGTCGTCGCATTGGCCATCGAGCCATCTTCGTCGATCAATGTCACCGTGATGGTACGCAGTGCGCCACCGTCGGCATTGTCCACGTACACATGGGTCACGCCGAGCGTCGGCACAAGGCCGGTCGTGGCCGAGGCCAGTGGCGCAACCACCGTTTGCACACCCGAACCATCCCCCCAGTCGATCGTATACTGGATGACGGTATCGGTGCCCGGATCATTCGGCGCAGAAATGCGCAACGTGAAATTCGATCCTTCGTTGACGGCAACCGGCCCACTTATCGCCCCCTGCGCGGCCAGCCGCAACGCCGGCGTTCCGACGCCGCTGAGCGTCACACGCGGTGCCACGTTGGCCACCGCGACGCTGGTCGACGTGACGTACGCACCATCTTCGTCGGTGGCAGTTGCGCTGATGGTGTAGACGCCACCTACGCGGTCTGCGCTGTCATCGGCGTAGATATGCGTGGCGGTCTTTGCACGGCCCGCCACCGTGCTGGACGTGCCGTCACCCCATTGAATTTTCCATTGGGAGATCGTGTCCAGGCCCGGGTCAGTGGCAGCCAGCGTAAGCACGTAAGCGTCGCCTTCGTCAACCGTCGCCACGCCGCTGATCGTCAGCGTCGGCGCTACGTTGGCGACATCCACGCTTTTTGTCGCCGTGTAGATGCCGTCTTCGTCCTGCGCGGTCACGCGGATGTCTGCCGGGCCGCTGTCGGCGAATACATGGCGCAACGTGACCGTCGCCGTCGTGGCCACGCTGCTGGTGCCATCGCCCCAGTTCACCGTCCACTTGCTGACGGTGTCGTTGCCGGGGTCGGTGGCGCTGAGGCCGAGTTCGTAGGCCTGGCCTTCGGTGGCCATGGACTGGCCCACCAGGTTCAGCACCGGCGCCACTTCGCGCACCCGCACACCGGTGAAGACCTCCGTTGCGCCACCATCCTTGTCGATGATGACAGCGCGCACGGTACGTGTACCGGCATCGTTCACCAGACTGCCAGGAACGGTAACGGATGCCAGATCGGAAACGACGATCTCGAACACGCCGTCGTTGTCGAAGTCGTAGGAATAGGTGTAACCCGCCGCTCGGTCGGTCGCAGATGCATCGTTCTGGTCCGTAAAAGTGACCGTCACCGAGCCGCCTTCGTCGATGGCACCGGCGAGGTTCTGCGCCGTGTTCGTCAGACGCGCGGTCGGCGCCACATTCAGCACGGTGAGTTGTGCCGTGGCTTGCGCCATGGTCTGGCCGAGCACACCCGGCCCGTCGCCGTACACCACTTGCACACGGATGGAGTAAGCATCGCTGCCGTCGTCACGCCCGAGCGCCACGAGGTCGGCCACGGACAAGGTGAGGTCGGCGCCATTGGCGCTACCGATGTCTCCTTGGCCAGCAAAAATACCGTCGCCGTTTGTGTCCCACAGGAACGACGTCGGCGCACCGGCTGCCAGCGCGCGCAGCGTGATGCCTTGCCCTTCATTGATCTGCAGCGCCGTCGGAACGCCGACACTGGTGATGGTCGGCTCCGGCGGTGTCACCGTCACGGTCTGAGCGGCCCGGCTGTAGTCCGGCTGCGCGGGATCGGATGCCGTTGATCCGGCGCCGTCTTCGTCCCACGCGCCAAGCACCGGCGTGTAATCGCCCGGCGTCTGATAGCCATGGCTGGCACTGCGCGCGTCGCTGGGCAAAATTTGCAGCGCGGAGCCGTCGTCCCAATCGATCGCCCAGTTTGTGATGCGGTCGTTGCCGAAATCGAAGGCGTTGAAATCCAGCACCACCGGTTGACCGACCACGGCGCTCGCATCGGAGATCACAGTGATCACCGGGTCCGTGTTGGTGACGGCCAGAACACCGGTGTCCAGCGTCACGTTGCCTGCGCTGTCGGTCACCTCCAGCGTGATTTCGCAACTTCCGTCATCGTTGATGCCCAGCCCTTGCAAGGCGCTCCAGGACACGTCTGGCGTCACAATCACGCCCGCGTCGGCGCCCAGGTTGTCGGCCGTCCATGTGCCAACGGCATCGGTATAGATGCCGTCGCCATTGAGGTCCCAGCGCGCGCTGACAATGCTCGTTCCTGTGGCCCGCGTAGCGCGGCCCGACAGCAACAGGCTCCCGCCTTCGGCAATCGGCGCGATGACGCCTACTTGCGCCACCGACGGGACAAAACCCGGAATGTCTTCGATGCTGACGTAGTCGACGCGACCCAGAGCCGGATTGTTGACCTTGAGGGATCCACTCACGAAGTCATCAGGATTCGATGGCGTGATCGATCCTGCGCCGATGCTGAACAGCAGGGTGTCATTGCCGCCCGACCCGAACAGGTCGACCGTGGCCGCGTTCGTATCTGCGCGCGCGGCGATTTTGTCGCCGGCGATCTGCACCGTGTCGTCGTTCGCGCCAACATCAATGCTCACATGATTGTCAAAGGCCAGTTCGCGTAGGACCACCCGGTCTGCGCCGTCGCCGGTAGCCATATCCAGCCGGGCGCCTTCGCGCACCGAGCGCACCGTCACTACATCGTCGCCGCTGCCGGTCATGACATCGGTGTCCGCACCCACATTGAGCAGGTCGACCGTGTTGAAACCGTCGCCGGCATCGAGCCTGAGCAGGGCAACCGGCGCGGCATTGATCTGGCGCAGCGCGTCGTCATAGGCGCCAGTTGTCAGCGACAACGTATCGATGGCATCGGCGCCGGTGCTGCTCTCGAAGGTCACCGTAAAGCTGCGCGGCGGCTGCAATCCGGCCGATGCCGCCTGTCCGAACACCGCGATGCCGCCATTGGCCGCACCGAAACCGGACGCGGACGCGAGGTACAGCCGCCCGTCCGGCGCACCCGCAATGGCGCTGGGCGCCGAGAGACCAGCACCACCGCGCAGGATCTGCGCGAATTCCAGCGCGCCATCGGCGATGGTGTCGCTGCTGTCGGTATTGCGCGTGAACGCGGTCAGGGTATTGCCCGCAGAGCCGCTGGCCATTACATACACCAGCGAACCGTCGGCCGATACTTGCACGTCGCTGGCGCCGGCCAGGCCACGGACGCCGCCCACATCCTCCTGCAAGGCAAGCAGGGCTAGCTCTTGCAGATCGGCACTGCCGAGCGTACGCGTGAACACCTGCAGAATGCCTGCCGAACCGACGGCATAGACCTGCTCGCGAGCGCCATCTGCGCTCAGCGCAACGGCCAGCGCGCTGGCACCCGGTATCACACCGGTGCGGGCAAGCACGGTTGCGAGCGTATCGCCCGCCAACAGCGTAAGGCCATCGTCCGCAAGCGCGAACAGATAATCGCCGTCGCTGCTGTATGCGAGTGCCACCGTGTTCGCCAGCGCAACGCTCGCGGGAACGCTCAAGCGCCCCGTGGAAGGGTCGCGGTGGTACTGGAGGATGCCGCCCGGGCTGGCGATCGCGACCCGATCTGCAGCACCCGGCCGCACGACGAGCGTTGCGTCAGGGCTGATGCCCATCGGGATGTCGAGCGCTTCCACGAACGCCAGATCGCCGCTGACGCCGCGCGCAAATACCGTGATCTGCTGGTCCCTCGCGCCGGCGACATAGACAAAGCGGCCGTCGTCACTGATGGCCACGTCGGTGGCGCCACCCAGGCTGTTGATGCCGTCCGAAGTGTCGGAAAAGTGCTGGCGCTGGCTGACGCCGTCGGCATCGACAACGACCAGGCCGCTGCCTTGCCCATCCACGGCATATATCTGGGTGGTCGACTTCTGATAGTCATGCGTGGCGCCGTCCGTGTCGGTGAAGTCGAGCGACCATCCGTCGAGCGTGCCGACGTTGCCAGTCGCCGAATCGGTGACGCGCAAGATCCAGTTGCCAGCAGACGATGCACCGTTGAAGGCGGCAACTGTCATTTGCGGATTGAAGCCACCTACAGAAAGTTGCGCCTCGACGCCGTCCGGACGCACCAGCACCACCGTCAGGTCACCTACGGCGGTATGCGTGACGTCCAGCCCGACGGTCAGATCGCCGATGGTGAATTCCTCGGACACATGCACAACCGACTGCGTCGTCTGACCGTCGCGAATCGACTGGTTGGCCACCGCCAGGTTCTGCAAACCGGCGACTTGTTGCGCCACCGGGAAATCCGGAGTCTCAACTTGTGCGGTCAGTGCACCGCCCACGGCCAATGGCGCACCATCGCCATTGGCGACACCAAATCCACCCGCCCGCACGGTCACCGATGGGGTGTCGGGCACCAATGTCACCCAGACCTGGTGCGCTGCCAGCGCGCCAATCGTCTGGATTCCGGCGATACCACCGTGCAGCAGGCTCTGGCCCTGCACTCCGTTCAACCCGATTTCCGGATTGAGCAACGGTACATCAAGCAGGTTCACATAGAAGACAAAGTCGAACCCGGCATAGGCGTTGCGGATCTCCGACGGCACCCGCGGGTCGTCGGCATTGAGTCGCAGCACCGCGAACATATCGTCGGGACTCGATGCGCCCAGTCCCAGCGATTGCGCCGTGACATCGGGCCCGAGCAAGCCGTAGGCGGCTGCGCCGCCCAGCAAGCCGGCAATCATGGGAGTCTCTGCGGGAGCCTCGGATCTCGGAATAAACGGAGGAAAACCCGGAAACCTTATCGTTGGCAGAAACGGGTTGACCTGATTCGGAACAAGGACAGTGTCGGCTGTCTTGTCACCCAGCCGATTGCCGAACTTGGGGTCGCCGCCGGTCGTATTACTGCCCAGAATCAAGCGGCCGGACGTGCCGTCCAAAGCCTTGCTCGCGCCAGGGCTCAGCCCGCCAGTGCCACCCCGTGTATCGACAAGGGCATTGGGCATGCTCAACACCGAAGCCACCAGTTTGACCGTGCCGCCGGCACCCCCGCCGCCTCCGGCGCCGTCGCCTCCGGTGCCGCCGGTGCCGCCCTTGGCGCCCTCGCCGCCATCACCGCCGTAATTGCCGCCAGATCCTGCCGCTGTCGGACCTGTCCCGCTGGTGCCAGGGTCACCTGCAAGCCCATTGCCGCCCGCGCCACCTTGTGTCGACAGGGTCAGTGCACCCTGGCTCAGCAAGTAGCCTTGTGCGATCAGTTCCACTGCACCGCCACCCGAGCCTCCCGCACCACCGGCGCCTGCCGCACCGCCCACTCCACCCTGGCCACCACCCCCGCCACCGGCGCCACCACCCGTCTTAAAAATCTCGGAATCGCCGCCGCCGCCGCCACCGCCGCCGCCGCCGCCGCCGCGTCCGCCTCCGGCGCCACCGCTGCCGGCCGAACCACCGCCGCCACCGGAAATGGCGCCGGTTCCAAGGTTCGTCCCTGGGGTACCAGCCACACCGTTACCGCCGTCCCGGCCGGTGCCACCAACTGTTGTTCCGTCACCGCCACCGCCTTCGTTTTTCTGACCCCCGTCACCGCCAGCACTTCCAAACCCACCGGCACCGCCCTGCAGGCCGCCGATACCGAAAGTCCGCAGCCTCAATTCGATCTCTATGCTGCCAAAAACCGCAGTCACGTTCGTATAACCAGAGGTGTTCACGTTCGAAACCGAAAATGAATAACCCAACACCTTCACCGTCGCAGTCATCTTGGCTGGCAGGGCGTTGGTTCTACCGTGCAGCGTCTGGTAATAGTCAACGCTGATCGGCGAGGAAAACGACCCAAAACCAAAATCTTGCGTCAGGGTTCCGGTTCCGGTGACGTGCACGCTGTCGAACACGCCTGCGCCGCCAGCCACCGTATTGGTGCCGGTATTGATGCCGCCAGACCCTGCCCCGCCCGCACCGCTGGTGCCGCCGGGACCGCCGTTGCCGCCGTCACCACCCCCGCCACCGCGCTCCGAACTGTAAAACCCCCCGGCGCCGCCGCCGCCACCACCGCCGCCGCCGCCGGCATACCCGACGCCGTCATTGCCACTATCACCCTTTGCGTCAAGGCCTCCGCCCCCCGCTCCACCATCACCAACCCCGGTACCACTGAAGCCACCGCCAAAATTGTTGCCATTGCCACCATCGCCACCATACTGACCGTCGGTACCGGCGGCGCCTGCGGTACCAGCTGTTCCGCCCCGGCCACCACCGGCATAAATACTCGGCCCATCGCCGGACACGTCGATGGTGACCCCTTCACCCAAAATAATGTCGTTGTCGGCCATGATCGACAGCGCGTAGTTGCCCGTCGTCGCATTGCCGCTGAATACGGCAATATGGGTACCGTCCGGGATCACGAGATCGCCCCCGAAACGGTACTGCGTGATCATCGCGTTCGGGTCCGTCTGCACAGACAACGAGACGCCGAAAAAGTCGTCGCCGTCGCCATACGAGCCGTGGTTGTCGAAACTGCCGTCCTGCTCATAGTCGACAAACACCACGCCGCCGGTCGGCAGCGCCTGGAACCACAGGTCAATCGTTGACTCATCAAGTGCGGTCAGGGGGTTGTCGACAAACAGCGTCTTCGGCACCGCGGCTACTGTTATCGTTGCCGCGTTGTCGAACGCCAGTGTTTCCCGCCCGACGATGTTGTCCACCAGCACGTCGGTGTTGTCGCCCAGGTCGATCTCCAGCGAACGCAGCGCCGAGAAACCGGGCGCGCTGGCAAAGTCGATGGGCAGCGTCACGAAACCGGTTGCGCCGTCGAAGCGCAGTGTCTGCGTGACCACGCTGCCGTTGAGCGTGGTGCCGCGCAATACGACGGTTTTCTGGCCCGATGTGGTGGCCGCAAGATCGAGTGACTGGATCGCAAACGCATTGCCACTGGCACGCGTGACCATGAAGCTGCTGGTCGCCACTCCGGCGGCAAGCGCGGGGCTGATACTGCCGTCCACTGCGAACGAGCCGTTGGCCACAATTCTGAATCCGTCTTCCGCATAGACCGACGAGCCAGCCTGCAGCGTGTCGAAGTCGATTACCCCAACCAGACTGGGCAGGCCATTGACCGCGCCGAGCCGCTCGAGCACGACGCGCCCAGCCAGCAGTTCGACCGAATTACCGTCGATCGTCGCCTGCACCGGATTGCTGGTGCTGGTGATGGCCAGCTTGTCCTGCGCCTGACTGGTGGCACCCAGACCGGCCAGGATACGTACATCATCGGCAATGTCGACAAACACCAGGTCGATCGGATCATTCGCGCCACCCGGGTCGGCTGCGGACAACTTGCCGTCGACGATGCGCCAGTCGACCGCACCCTCGAACGACGCGTTGTCGATATGCACCGCTTCGACATCGACGGTGAGGCCGCCGATCAGATTGCCATGCACACGCGCGCCATCCTGGTTTGCCCACGGCGCATCAGGAATGTCGAGTACGACGGTGTCCAGGTCCAGCACGCCGCCGCCGATGATCTCGGTGCTCGGGCCGCCCAGACCGTCACCGGGGATACGCTTGACGGCGATGGTGTCATCGCCGCCGTTGCCATGTATACCGACGAACAGATCCGCCAGGCCGATGTCTACAGTGAAGTTGTCGTTGTTCTGGCCGAGTTCGACCTGCGCGACCTCGATGCCGTCGAACGCCACGTCCGCAATCGGGCCCAGGCTGGTCAGCATCCCGCTGCCACCCTGCTCGCCCAACACGCCGCCGAGCAGTGGTGCGTCGGAGCCGCGCACGTCGAAGGTCAAGGTGTCGGGGCCGCTGCCGTCTGCGGCGTCGACCACAAGGCCGGTTCCAGCAAACACTGTGACCTGATCTTTTCCGTCACCCAGCCGGACCATCGTGCCTGGAGCGGCTGCATTGCCGGCCGAGGTGTTCTCGACGAACAGCAGATCGTCGCCACCGCCCAGATCCAGCGTCGTCGTGATAGCGGTGTCCAGGATCCGCACGTTGTCGAGCTTGTCGGACAGGTTCACCACCAGCGACGAGAAACCGCTGTGGCCGATGCCCGCCTGCGCGCCCATCGACGTGCCGTCGATACGCTGCGTGCCCAGCACCAGGCTGGGCAGTGCCGCGTCTGCGAAGCCGTTGACGGTATTGCTGATGTCGTCGATACGCAGCGTGTCGCCGCCCGTCTCGCCCGTGGCGCAGGCGTCGAGCACCAGCAGCGCGTCGATGTCGGCCAGCTTGCGCTGCGCGCCTTCGCGTGCATCGCCTACGACCACGTCGTCGTCGCCGCCACGCAGGTCGATGTGGGTCTCGGTTGCCAGATCCCAGATGCGCAGGCGGTCCGATCCCTCGCCCAGCGCCAGACTGACGATGTCTGCGCCCGCCGTTTGCAACACCACCTGGTCGTAAAGGCCGCTGGCGACTGGACTGAAGACGCCGGGTTCGCCAATACGCGCGGGATCGTCCGCGCGCAGTTGGTTGCCGGTGATGAGCCAGTCGGTGGCCTCGTTATTGGCTTCGTTGCGCATTGAAACCTGTTCTACGCCCGTCGTTTCGAGACCGGCAGCGCTCGCAGCGCCAGTGGGAGTGCCCAGCAGCGTCGCGTCAACGCTGTCGCTTCCGATGCCGAGGTCGACGATGACACGGCGCGTCAGGTCCGCGATCGCGACCTGGTCGTTGCCCCGGCCCAGGCGCAGCGCAACGGATTCGACGGCAGCGTCGTATTGCAGCGCGTCAGGCGCCGACTGACCCGTCACCAGACCCGTGATGGCGGTGACGCCGATCTGTGCCAACGTGTCGAGCACTTCGGCGGAGCCGTCGAAGACAACGGCGTCGGCGCCGATGCCGCCCCGGATATCGAGATTGCCGACGATGCCGGCCAGGCTGCCCTGGTTGCCGACAGTGACGGTATTTGCGCCGCCGTTCAATGCCACTGTGGTGTCGCCGGCCAGCGCGCGCAGCGCGATCATGTCGGGGCCGCTACTGCCAGTGATGCCGACCGCGCCATCGATGCTGCCGAACACCGTCAGGTCGTTGCCGGTGCCACCAGCGCCGAGCGTCAGATCGAAGGTATCAAACCCGCTGAAGCTGAGCCGGTCATCGACCTGCCGGTCAGCGGCCACACCCAGCCCGGACTTGACGCGCGACACAAGCAGATCGGTCGCGCTGAGTTCCAGCGTGGCCGCACCAACCAGGGCCTTGTCGTCGCTGCCGATCTCGACACCATCGACACCGTCACCGCCGATCAGCGTGACGTTGTCGTAAACGCTGCGCAGGGTGTCGTTATCGGCGCCACCGTCGAGCGTCACCGCAATCAGGTCCGACACGTCGATGCCGGCGCTGCCTTTGGACACACTGAGGATGTCGTTGCCGCCCAGGCCCTGCACCTCGAGCGTATCGCGGTCGGGCGAGCTGTTGATGATGAAGAAGTTGCTGTTGCGGGCCGCCATGCCGTTGCCGGCGGGGGTGTCGTCGATCAGTTGCAGGATGTTTTTGAACGGCGCGGGCACGTCTTCGGCCGGGGCGCCCAGGTTGGTCTGGTCGAAACCGGCGACCACCCCCTGAATACTCAGGCGGTCCGCAAATCCGGTGCCGTTGAACACGACCGTGTCGCCCTCGACGCCGCTGCCGCTGACTTCAGGCGAGCTGAGATCGACGGCAAACAGATTGACATCGGTTCCGGTAAGGTCGCCGATCGTGATGGTGTCGGAGCCGGCACCCGCATTGATCGACAAACCCTCGATGTTGTCCAGCAACAGACTCGCAATGCCCGATTCGGCATTGCCATTTTGCAGCAGCACCTTCAGCACCCCGCCATCGATCACCTTGCTGACCGAGACGTCATCCGCGCTATCGGTCCCCCCAATGGTGATCCTGTCGATGTCCACGCCAGCGCCATCTTCCCCCTCGACGATGTCGTCGGCACCCTGACCGACGGACCATGAATAGGTGTCACTTCCGGCATCACCTTGCAGTGTGTCGTCGCCCAGACCGCCGTCGAGCCGGTCATTGCGAGCGCCGCCGCGCAGCTCGTCTGCGCCTGCCCCGCCGTGCAGTTCGTCGTCGCCGTCACCGCCATCCAGCACGTCGGCGTTGGAGCCGCCAATCAGCAGGTCGTTGTCGTCCCCGCCAGCAAGTTCGGCGACACCACTGCCCTTGTACGTCAGCGTATCGTTTCCCTTGCCGCCCGACAACTTCACCGAGGCCGCCACCGCTGCGTCCACCACGATGGAGTCGTCGCCGTCATCCCCATCAGCAACAACGCGTTTGACGTTGTCAAAGGTATCCGTGGCACGGACAACCCATTTGTCACCGTCGCGCACCAGGAACTTGACGACCAGGGTCTCGCCGCCATCCGGATCATTGGCCGACGTCAGCCCGCGCGAGGTGATGCTGAAGCCTTCATCGATTGCGTCGTCCTGCCCGATGCGCCCGGGCCCGGTGTTGACGCGCTTGTCTGCAGTCAATCCCATGTACAGATCCAGCGTGCCATTGGTCACCTTGCCCAGCACGGGCGGACGGATCTGGATGCCGGCCAGCACATCGGCGTCGTCCAGTGTGTGGATATTGAAGTCGAAGATCGGTACCGTGACCAGGTTGACCGTCTCGTCCACCAGCACCACCTTGAAAGGGCTCACTCCAACCGAGGCGTAAACGTACGCGCTCAGTCCTGCGGTCAACGCGCCCGTGGTGTTGAAAACCGCGAAAGGATCTGCATCGGCGATCAGCGCGAGCTCACTGATGCGTACCCGCCCGTCATAGGTATAGGGCGCCTCGGGCACCGGACTCTCACCCACATTGCGCACGTAGTCCGCCTGCGCCGCGTTCTGCGGCTCCGGAAGGTCGTTGAGGTCGAACATCACCTCGGTCGTGAAGCTGAGGTCGGCGCCCGCTGTGAACTCCGCGATCAGGATGTCTTCGCCGACCTTGGCCCCCGCAGTCATCGTCGCATACAGGGTCAATTCGGGATGGTCCTTGTCGTCCGGGCCATTACCAATGCTGATGGTCGTATCTGCAACGTCTCCATCCTGCAATGTGGGCGAGGCGTCTTCGCCAAAATGGTCGTCGAAATAGAACCCGTCTTCCAGCAGGTAGGCATACGTGTCCACGCTCTGCTTGAGCGCCTCCTCGTCGCTCGAGAAATCGAGCTTCTGGGTCAGTGCCTTGGCGCCGGCCAGGTCATAACCGGCGCCGAAATTGAGCGAAGCGCCAATGTCCAGTTCGATCTGGGCGGCCAGAACACCGGGGATGATGGGAAACTCCTGGCCAAACTGGTAACCGAAATCAAACCCGATGTCGAAAGACACCAATTGCGCCGTCGCGTCACCGAGCAACATGTCGAGCACGGCCGATGGATCGACAAGGAACGGGAACTGCAGATTGCCGGAGAATTCTGCGTAACCTTCGGAATACGGCGTCGACTGGGCCTCTTTGAGCAGGTCGCTGCTGGCGTTCATGCGCGTCAGCGTCGGTTTTTTGGGCTCTTCCAGTTCTGGACTCACCGGGTCACGTTTGCTTCCTGCCAGTTGCAGGCTGATATCACCCACGCTGGCAAATTGCTCCGGCAGACCCTGGCCGACAGGTTGAAGATCGTAGAAGCTGTTCAGTACCCCAAGTGCCGTCCTGGCCTTGGTCAGTTTTTCCGACTGTTCCTTCTTTTCGGCCAGGTCCAGCTTCTTGTTGGCGGCAATCGCCACATAACCCAGATCGAGCGGCGTGATCGGCTCGTCCCCCAGATCGCTCAGAACAGGTATGGGGTAGGTCAGGAAATCGACGATCGGCTTTATCGGCGACAACACAGTCTGCAGGGCCTTGACGGTGGGATCGAAGAAATCGGAGAAAAAATCGCCCAGGTCCATTCGCACATCGTCGTAGGACAGCGTGATCGGATCACCAAATACTTCGGCGCCGGTGTTGGCGGCAGACAGTTCCTGCGTGATCCGGACATCGGCCTGAACCCCCAGATCAAAGACACGATTCGACATGTCGACGTCGGCAAAGTTCGGAAACAGCGAGGCATCGATGTCTAGGTGTATGTCCGACGTGCCGGTGACCAACCCGGTGACGCCCATCGCGGGAATCTCCGGCAGCGTCAGGCGACGGTCGGCGCCACCGCCGGTGACGTCAATGTCGAATTTGCCGGTGAACTGGCTGGGCTTCGCTGCTACGAAGGCCACTGCGGGATCAACAAAGGTTGCCGGCTTGGCCTGCCTGCCCTGATCCATCTGGATCAGCGCGCCAAAAATGCCTGCCGTGCCCTTGGCCGCAAGCTGAAGGTCGTCACCACCATCGAGCACAGCCAGTACGTTCTCGAGCCGCAACTCATTGGCCGACGCCGTGTCGATGTAGAAAAGCGACTCCAGCGCTGCGTTCTCGAAGGTGCCGAACACCAGGTCGAACGACCAGTCAAAACTCAGCGCGACCTCTTCAACAATACCCAGCTGCGCGGTCAACAACGCGTCCTTGCCCAGCGCCAGATCCAGATTGATACGGTCTGATGCGCTGCCACCCAGTGTCAGCGCAAACCGATACTCGGAATTGTCGACCGATGTCGTGACACCGATCTGGTCATTCTGGATCATGCCTCCCAGCGCCGAACGCAGACCCGCGTTGACCTCGTCGACCGTCACGGCGGGGCCAGCCGGCGTGGTCGAGAAATTGCGCAACGCATCAGAGATGTTCTGCGCAATTTTTCCTGATGCGATGTCCGCCAACTGGGTGCCGATCAACGGTATCGGCGCGGAGAAGACATCTTCGTCGAGCTGTACCTGGACCGCGTCGAAATAAGCCGTGAACGCACTGGCACCGATGGCGCCCAGGTCGGCCGACAACAGGATGCGCGGCTCAACGGTCTCGAACTGCATCGCCTTCTGGCGACGGGCCTCACGCGCCTTGCCACCCACTCCACCGCGCTTGCGCCATTGCGCAAGGCGCCGAACCTGGCTGGCCAGCTTGCCGTTGAAAATCTCGTACAACGAAGGCTGCTGCGATACCAAAGCCAGTTGCTGCTGTTGTTGTTCTTCTGAATGCGTGGCTTGGTTGTTCATGCGGATGTGCCTCGTGGGTTCTGCGGAATGGTCCGCGGGTTCGCGATCCGGGAAAAAAATTGACGCCAATGGCGGCCAGCGTAGGTTGAGCCGACTGCGCAATGTTCATGCGCGCTATTGCCGGCGCATGCGCGACACGGTGTCGGATGGGTGAAGATCAAAATTGAAGGCCTGTGCGACAGTCAATGCCACGCACAGGAGCCGGGTCGCCAGTATGGTTAACCCGTGCGGGGGCATTGCCAAAGTGCGGCCCACGTTCACGCACAGGGTCAGACAGCGGGCTGCAAGTATGGAAATACACAGGGGCCAGGTCAGAGGCCGCCGCGCCATTAGCGTGACGCAACCGCATGATTGGCGCAAAAGATACTGGCGGTTCTGTTCAGGCAATGGAAATGGCAATGGCAACTTCTCAATTAACAAATTGCTGCCCGAGGACAACGATAGACCCGTCGACACGTGACGCCTGAACAAGCCAGGCGTCAACCTCCACCGTCTGGGATTGAACCCATCTGAACGCAGTTGGCACCAACGGCGTCACCAGCCAGAACATTTACATAGCCATAAATGCAAGATCCATGCCCATTGCGTGCCTGCCTGGATCAAAAGCAGCCAAGTCCCTGCCATGACACAAAGTTTTCTTTTGGAGGCGCACCCTAGGCACACGTCAACGTTCTGTTGAATTTCCAAATGTAAACAATGTTGACACTTTTAAACCTGTCCATACGCCGCTGGGAAAGAGCGAGGCGGTCGGGCGTTGTCCGTCTCCAGCCGCCTCCAACCCCATTTGCCGGGCAGCACACAGCAAGACATTTGGCATTCATTGAGAACGACACCGATCCGCAAGCGGCCGGTCGGCATTTCCCGATACTTCCTTGCGCCCTGCCATCGCCACAGCGACGACAAACCTTCCGTACGACCGCAATCCAGCACAGGTTGCGCGAACGCAATGGCAGGTCAAGTCGCACCATACGCAATGCGCGCGCACCCTTTACAAGCCGCACGGCGCTGCTATTCTTGGTGCCATGTTTCGACAATCTGCCGGCATTTGCCAATGGCTGCGTGGCATGATGCGCGCCGCAGCGGCTGCCGCGTTTTGTGCGGGGATGTTGTCGACCGCACCAGCCGTCGCACAGACCACCGCACCTGTCGTATGGCTGCTGCAGATCAACGGCGCAATCGGGCCGGCGTCAGCCGACCACTTCATCTCGCACCTGCAGGACGCCGAACGCGCGAATGCAGCGCTGTTCGTGCTCGAACTCGACACCCCCGGCGGGCTGGACCATGCGATGCGCGACATGATCAAGGCCATACTGGCATCCAACGTGCCGGTTGCCACCTACGTGGCGCCCAGCGGCTCGCGCGCCGCGAGCGCCGGCACCTATCTGATGTACGCCAGTCACATCGCGGCCATGGCCCCGGCCACCAACATCGGCTCGTCGACGCCGGTCAGCATGGGCGGCGGGTCGCCATTCCCGATGCCGGGACGCACGCAGCCGGAGCCGGCGGACACGCGAACGCCTGACGCGGGGTCCCGCCCGCCGGAACCCTTTGCATCGGCGCCACCGAGGGCCGGCGCGTCGGCGGCCGGAAGTGACTCGGAAGACGCGCAACGCACCGCATCGCCGCTGCCCGGCACGGCCATGGAACGCAAGGTGCTCAACGATGCGGTGGCCTACATCAGCAGCCTCGCAGAATTGCGCGGACGCAACCGGCAATGGGCCGAGAAAACCGTGCGCGAGGCGGCCAACCTGACGGCATCGGACGCGCTGGCCCGGAACGTCATAGACATTGTTGCGCCCGATCTGGACGACCTGTTGCGCCAGGTCGATGGCCGCGCCGTTGTTGTCGGTGCAAAGACGGTGACGCTGAACCTCAAGGCCGCCACGATACAACGCGTGGCGCCGGGCTGGCGTTACGAGGTGCTGCAGCTGATCACCGATCCGAACGTGGCCTACATCTTGTTGATGATCGGCATCTACGGCCTCATTCTGGAGTTCTACAGTCCGGGCACCGGCGTTCCCGGGGTCGTCGGCGTGATCTGCCTGCTGCTGGCGGCCTATGCGCTGCAGATGCTGCCGGTCAACTACGCGGGGCTAGCCTTGTTACTGGTCGGCATCGGGCTGATGGTCGCCGAGGCGTTTGCGCCGGGCATCGGCGTGCTGGGCATTGGCGGTGCCATCGCGTTCATCATGGGCTCGACCATGCTGATGGAGACCGAGCTGCCGGCCTACCAGGTCTCGATGCCGATCATCGCGGCCTTTGCCGTGGCATCGGTGGCGGTGTTCGTATTCGTCATCGGCGCGGCCTTGAAGTCGCGCAGCACCCGGGTAGTCACCGGCCGCGAGTCGATCATCGGCGATAGTGCCGAGGTGATGGAGGATTTTCCCGAGCACGGCCTGGTGCGCCTGCATGGCGAAATCTGGCAGGCCCGCTCAAAGGTAGCACTGACCAAGGGCGCCATGGTGCGCGTCGTGGGTATGGGTGACCTCATTCTCAGCGTCGAACCACAGGAGAAAAACTGATGCAGATATTTTTCGGTGTGCTGATCGTACTCGTTGCCGGGCTGCTTTTCAGCGCGATACGCGTGCTGCGCGAATACGAGCGTGGCGTCGTCTTCATGCTCGGCCGGTTCCAGGTCGTCAAGGGCCCCGGGCTGATCCTTTTGATTCCGATCGTGCAGCAAATGGTCAAGCTCGACCTGCGCATGATCGTGCTCGACATACCAAGCCAGGACCTGATCACGCGCGACAACGTGTCGGTAAAAGTCAACGCAGTGCTGTATTTCCGCGTCGTCGACCCCGAACGCGCCGTCATCAACGTGGAGCATTACATGGAAGCCACCGGCCAGCTCGCACAGACCACGCTGCGTTCGGTGCTCGGCCAGCATGAACTCGATGCGCTGCTGTCCGAGCGCGACCGGCTCAACATCGATCTGCAGAAAATCCTCGATCAGCGCACCGATCAGTGGGGCATCAAGGTGGCGAATGTCGAGATCAAGCATGTCGACATCGACGAAAGCATGATCCGGGCCATCGCCAAGCAGGCCGAGGCCGAGCGCGAGCGGCGCGCCAAGGTGATCCACGCCGAAGGCGAGTTTCAGGCCGCGCAGAGGCTGGTCGATGCCGCAGCGTTGCTCGCAACGCAGCCGATGTCGATGCAGCTGCGCTACCTGCAGACTCTGGTCGAGATCGCCGGGGAGAAGAATTCGACAGTCGTGTTCCCGATTCCAATCAACCTGATGGAAACGGTGCAAAAGCTGCTCGAAAAAGCAGCAGCACCGACGAAGCCTTAAAGCTATGGCGCCATGACGCCATAGCGCGCGCGACCCGGGCACCGCGGAGCGCACGCGCAGCGGCGCCACAGACCGTCGTTTGCAGTGTCAAATGGCCGTGACCATTTGCCTGCGTTGCGTCGAGGCGCCCGCGCGCTACCAGCTGTGCAGCGTGCCGTCGTGCTTCTGCCGGTTGACCGGCAGGTAGGCGCGCTTGTACGGAAATTTCGCCGCCAGCGCCTCGTCGATATCGACCCCATGCCCGGGCGTCTCCCCGCAGTGTAGAAAGCCTGCTTCGAAGTGGTAGTCGTGCGGAAAAACGTCGTTTGTGTGGTCGCTGTGCGGCATGTATTCCTGGATGCCGAAGTTGGGCACCCAGGTATCGAAGTGCAGCGCCGCTCCCATGCAGACCGGGCTCAGGTCGGTGGCGCCGTGGCATCCGGTCCTGACCTGGTAGAGCGCGGCCAGATCGGCGATGCGGCGAAGGTGCGTGATGCCCCCCGCATGCACGACCGTGCAGCGGATGTAGTCGATCAGCTGGTTCTGGATCAGCTCCTTGCAGTCCCACACCGAATTGAACACCTCCCCGACCGCCAGCGGTGTCGTGGTGTGCTGGCGAATCAGCCGGAACGCGTCCTGGTTTTCGGCCGGCGTCGGGTCCTCGATCCAGAACAGGTTGAACGGCTCCAGTGAGCGCCCCAGGCGCGCAGCCTCGATCGGTGTCAGCCGATGGTGCACGTCGTGCAGCAGGTGGATGTCGGGGCCCACCGCCAACCGTACCGCCTCGAACAGGCCGGGTGTGTGCGCCAGGTATTTTTGCGTGTTCCAGTCGTGCTCGCTCGGCAGGTCGGCGTCGGCCGGTTCGTAGAAACGCGGTGTCGCGCCCACGCCATACACCTTGTCCAGGCCCGGCACGCCGGACTGGGCGCGGATGGCGAGAAACCCCTCCTCCTTGTGGCGCAGCACTTCATCCACGGTCTCGGCAATATCGCGTCCGTTGGCATGGCCATAGACCATCACCCCGGTGCGGCTTCTTCCGCCCAGCAACTGGTACAGCGGCAGGCCCGCCAGTTTGGCCTTGATATCCCACAAGGCGGTGTCAACCGCGGCAATCGCCGTCATCGTGACCGGGCCGCGCCGCCAGTAGGCACCGCGGTAGAGGTATTGCCAGATGTCCTCGATCTGCTGCGGGTCGCGCCCGATCAGACAGGGCATGACGTGCTCGTCCAGATAGCTGGCAACTGCAAGTTCGCGCCCGTTGAGCGTGGCGTCTCCGATGCCCTTGATACCGGCGTCGGTTTCGATGATCAGGGTGACGAAATTGCGTCCGGGCGAACACACGATGACGCGGGCTACGGTGATTTTCATGATGGCTTCAACCTGGATCGGAAGGGTCAGGTCAGGTCAGGTCGCACGCCGTTTTCCAGGTCATCGAGTGCACGGTGCACGCCCGCCTGCTCGATCCGCTCCAGCCAGTGCGACACGCTGGCCAGCCAGCGCGCGCACACGGCCAGCTCGGCGCCCCAGATGGCCACCGGCGTGCAGAGTGCGGCAACGGCCTGCCGCGGCTGACCGGCATGTTGCCGCGCGAGCGCCTGCAGCGCAGTGGCCATCGGATCGTCGAGCGCGTAGGCGCGGCCCTGCTCATCCACGCCGCGCAAGTAACGTATCCATGCAGCAGCGGCAAAAGCCAGATGCTGTGGCAGTTGCCCCGCGCCAAGCGCGGCCAATGCCGTGGCGACCCAGCGCTGCGGGATCTTCTGCGAGGTATCGAGGCAGATCTGGTGCACCCGATGGCACAGGGAAGGGTTGGCAAAACGCTGCAGCAGCGCATCGCGGTAGGCAGGCCAGTCGGCACGCGTCAGTTGCGGCCCGACATCCTCACTCATGAAGCTACGGACAAACTGCTCCACCCGCGCATCCGCAACACAGTCGTGCACATGTTCCAGGCCCAGCACGGCCCCGATGCAGGCCAGGGCGGTGTGGCTGCCGTTGAGCATGCGCAACTTGGCATCCTCAAACGGCAACACATCGGCCACCACGCGCACGCCGACGCGGCGCAACACGTCCGCATCGCCGGCATCGACGAAGCGGTCTTCGATGACCCACTCCCAGAACGCTTCGGTGCCAACGGCTCCCGCGTCCTGCATCTCCAGGGCCTGCGCGGCCTGTTCCAGCATGTCCGCGGTGGCGGCGGGAACGATGCGGTCCACCATGGAGTTGGGAAATGCACAGGCCTCGGTGATCCAGTGCGCCAGAGCGGGGTCGCGCCTGCGGGCTTCATCCAGACACAGGTCGCGCACCGCGTTGCCATTGCCGCGCTGGTTGTCACACGAGGCAATCGTCAGGCCACCGGCGGCCTTTGCCTGCCGGTCTTGCAGGGCACCAACCAACAGGTTCGCCAGCTGCTCGCCATGGCCCTTCTCGGTCACGGTCAGCGTCACCCAGCGCGTGCCCGGCGCGGCGATAGCCGCCATCACGCGTTGCGGCTCACGCGCCGCCACTGCCGTGCGCCAGATCGCACCGCCCAGTTGCCAGCGCAGCCCCTGATGATCCGCCACGCGCACCGCGTACAGACCGTCCTGCGCGGCCAGCGCATCGGCCAACGCTGCATGGTTCATGCCGACACCCAGCACACCCCAACGCGTGTCTGCCTGGCGCAGCAGGGCGTCAAACACCAGTGCCTGGTGCGCCCGGTGAAAACCTCCCAGGCCCAGATGGATGACTCCGGGCTCGCCGCTCCGCGCATATTCGGGCACATCCCAGCCCCTCGCTGCAAGCGCAGTCAGCATCGTGGCCTGCAAACGGGGCAATGCCGCATCAGCCAAACTGCAGTCCTCCATTGAGGTCCAGCACCGTACCGGTCATGAAGCCGCTCATCGGATGCGCCAGAAACAGCACCGTATGGGCAAATTCGGCCAGTTCGCAGAACCGGCCGACGGGAATACTTTTTCGCAACTCGGCCTGGCGCTCGGCGCTGACCTGTTCGGTCAGCATCTGCGTCTTGACGAAGGTCGGGGCAATGGCGTTGCAGGTGACGCCGTAGGGTGCGTATTCGCGTGCAAAGCTGAAGGTGAGGCTGCTGACGCCGCCCTTGCTGGCGGCATAGGCGGGCAGCGGCGACAGGCCGCCTGTGCGGGCGCCGAACGACGACACGTTGACGATACGCCCGAAGCCGCGCGCCTTCATGCCAGGTGCCACCCGCTGGCTGACATGAAACACACCGTCCAGGTTGATGCGCAACGTCTTGTGCCACAGCTCGGGCGTGGTCTGCTCGCAGTTGGCGTATTTCAGATACCCAGCGTTATTGACACACACGTCGAGTCGGCCGAAATGCGCTTCGATGGCATCGATCGCGCCATGCACCTGGTCGCGCTCGCCCACATCCATGTCCCAGTAGGCCAGCTGTCCGGAGGCCAGCGCGCCGCCGAACTCCTGCGCGAGCGCGGTGTTCTGCAGATCGGTGGCCGCCACGCGGTAGCCGGCCTCCAGCAGCGCGGCCACAGTGGCCATGCCCATGCCGGCGTTGGCGCCGGTGACCAGCGCCACCTGCTGCGCGATGGGGGGGGTCGGCGTCATTGCCCGTAAACCATCGACGGCAGCCACAACACCAGTTGCGGCACATAGGTGATGACCCCCAGGCTCAGCAACAGCGGAATGAACCACGGCAGGATGGCCACCATGGTGCGCTCGATACTGAGCTTCGATATGCGGGCCATGATGAACAGCACCAGGCCCACCGGTGGCGTCAACAGACCGATCATCAGGTTCAGCACCATGACCAGCCCGAAGTGCATGGGATCGATGCCCAGTTCGGCCGTGATCGGCAGCAAGATAGGCACCAGAATGGTAATGGCCGCGACCGGCTCCAGGAAACAGCCGACAAACAGCATCAGCACGTTGGCCAGCAGCAGGAACTTCCATGGCGTTTCGGTCACACCCAGTATCCAGCTGGCGATATCGGCAGTGACGCCGGTGGCGGTGAGCATCCAGCTGAAGATCGAGGACGCCGCCACAATGAGCATCACCACGCTGGTGGTCTCGACAGTGTCCAGGCACACCTTCACGAACATCTTGAAACTCAGGCTGCGGTACCAGAACAGGCCCAGGATCATGGCCCACAGACAGGCGGCGATGGCACCCTCGGTGGGCGTGAACAGACCCACTGTCATGCCACCGATGAGCAGGATGGGCGTCATCATGGGCAGCACAGCCACAAAGCGGAATCTCCAGTCCGCCAGAAACAGCAGGATGAGCCCGACAAACACGGTCGTTCGCGGCGGGAATCCCAAATGCACCAGGCCCCACAAGGCCAGCGGCCAGCCCACCACGATCAGGATCTCGAGCAGCGCCTTGCCAAAACGCCCGAGGGCGAATTTGGTATCGCCGCCCCAGCCATTGCGCCAGGCGAAATAAGTCACCGTGATCATGATCAAAAAGGCGATCATAAGACCCGGTACGATGCCGCCCAGAAACATGCCCCCGACCGATGTATTGGCCATCATGGCGTAGATCACGATCGGCAGGCTCGGCGGAATGATGGGCCCCAACGTGGCGGACGCAGCGGTCACCCCGACCGCGAATTCGGTCGGATAACCGTTGTCCTCCATCGCCTTGATCTCGATCGTTCCCAGCCCCGCCGCATCGGCAATGGCCGTTCCGCTCATGCCCGAAAAGATGATGGACGCCACCACGTTCACATGGCCCAGCCCGCCCTTGAGCCAGCCGACCAGCGCCATCGCCATGTCGAAAATGCGGTTGGTAATGCCGGCATTGTTCATGAGGTTGCCGGCCAGAATGAAAAACGGCACTGCCAGCAGCGGAAAACTGTCGATGCCGTTGACCATGCGGTGGATCACGACAAACGGCGGCAACGTGCCGGTCCACAGAATGTAGATCAGCGAGGCTCCGGCCATGGCGATGGCCACCGGAACACCACCGGCCATCAGGATCAGAAACAGGGATTGCAGCATGTTGGACTGACCAGGGGCCAGGTAATAGGTTGGGTCCGGTCAGACACAGATACGTCGGGCGGCACTACAGCCGAGCCCGCAGGCGCGCAACGCAGGATCGAGCGCGCACTCAATTCAGTATTTCGGGACGCTCAAGACCGCTGAAGCCCTGTCGCCAGTGCTGCACCGACAGCCAAGCTGCGCGCCCGGTCATACACACGAAACCGAACAGACAGATGCCATAAAGAATGTTCATCGGCAGATCGATGATCGTCATCTGGTAGTCGCCCATGGTCTTCATGAGCATCGCGGTCAGCACCACGCAGGCGCCGAAGAACAACACGCGCAGAACATCGACCAGCGTCGCCAGCACCCTGCCCGCCTTCGCGGGCAGAACACGGTACAAAATATCGACCTGTACATGGTTGTTGCGCGTCACGCCCACTGCAGCGCCGACAAACACGGTGGCAATCAGCAGGTAACGCGCAATTTCCTCGGTCCAGGCGGCAGAGTCGTTGAGCACGTAACGGGTGAAGAACTGGTGAAACACGGTTGCACCGAGCATCCAGAAAAACCCTAGCGACACCCAACCCTCGAAGGTGGTTTTCGACAGATCGACTTCCTGGTCGGTCAGATGGAACTGACCGTCTTCACCCACGATGGGCGCGTCTTGTGAACCAGGCTTGGCCGGTGTCTTTTTCATGCTCATTCTCGATAGGGCCCGACGCGGCAAGGCTGACAGCCGACCCGAACAGACCAGCTGCGCAAGCGTGCCGCAACGAACTTACTTGGCCGCCTGAATCGCGTCGTAGTCGGCGCGGGTAAAGCCCATCGAATCGAGTGGCACGTTTTTCAGCACCGCCTGGCGGAAACTCTCGCGGTCCACGGCCACCACTTCCAGTCCCTTGCTGCGGAATACGTCGGCCAGCTTGGACTCACGTTCCTTGATCTGGGCAGTGGCACGGGCGGCCGCTTCGCGGGTCACCTCGGTGAATATTTTCTTGTCGGCATCGCTGAGCTTGTTCCATACATGGGGCGCGATCTGCGTCACGACGCCGTCGACAATATGGCCGGTGAGCATGATGGCTTTTTGTACCTCATAGAACTTCTTGGCCTCGATCGTCGTGAGCGGATTTTCCTGCGCATCGACGGTGCCGTTCTGCAGCGCCAGATAGACCTCGGCAAAGGCAATCGGCGTCGGATTGGCGCCGCAGGCACGTGGCGTAGCGGTATAGGCCGGTACGTCCGGCACGCGAATCTTCAACCCCTTCATGCCCGCGCAGTCCTTGAACACCTTCTGGGACGTGGTGTGGCGCGCACCGTAATACGTGTAAGCCGTCATCTGGATGCCGGTCTTCTTGCGGAACTCGTCGACCATGGTCTGAAAGACCGGGCTCTTGGCATAAGCCAGCAAGTGGTCACCATCGCGGAAAATGAACGGGTAGTAGGCGATGCCCAGACGCGGATAGGTCCGCGCCGCAAATGACGGCCCGCTGATGATCATGTCGACCGTGCCCAGGGTCAGGCCCTGGTTGATATCGGTTTCCTTGCCCAGCGTGGACGCGGGAAACACCTGGATGTCGAAGCGCCCACTGGTGCGCTTCTTGATTTCCTCGGCGGCCCACACCGACTCTGTGTGGAAGGGTTCCGAAATTTCGTACACGTGCGCCCATTTGAGCTTTTGCTGCGCCAGCGCGGCACCACTGCCCATCGCGCCCAGCGCAAGCGCCGCTGCGACGCCCAGAATTTTCAAGCTTGTGCGTTTGCTCATGGTTTGTCTCCTGATTGAACCGACATGAAAAATAATTGGCACTCTTTAACGCAGTGGTGCAACGCGCCAGAGCACGTTGCACCAATTTAAACACCAGTTTCAGAGAGCGCTTGCAGCCGCGAAATGGTGATCCGATGGCTGCCAGCGGCATGGGCCGCGAAAAAAACTGGCCAAATGGCCTTACCAATTTCAGCTGCCATCGTCGCATCGTTACTGACACCCGTCAACCCGAAACGACTGGAAACGATTAGAGGAAACCCTAGTTCGCCAGCCTGGTGTCAGGCCACTGCAGACACTCGCATGCGCGGCCATTGGCCAACCAAGCCTCTGAATTGAGACCACCGGCTGTGCCCGGGCCAGCTCGGCCTCACGCGCTTGGTTTGCGATACGTCGCCCAGGCCTGCCCGGTTGGCGTGGTGCCTGCACCCGGCTCCGCAGGCCGTCGGAAATGGCCCTCGACCACCTCGGCCGGATCGGTGAAGCAATGCTTGATCCACGGGATATATTCCAGTACCGTCACCGCCGGATGGCCATAAGCCAGGTGCACGTGAACCTGACTCATGTCGCCCGCGTGCGGTGCCACTGGTATGTGCCAGGCTTGCGCCATGGCACAGACACGCAGCACTTCGGTCACGCCGGCCATGCGGGTGACGTCCGGCTGCGCCCAGTGAATGGCGCGCTGTTGAAAAAACTCGGCGAAAGCGTCGGTGGTGTACAGCTGCTCGCCCAGCGCCACCGGAACCAGGCTGGCGCGCGCCAGTTCGGCGTGGCCCTTGACGTCGTCGTACCACAGCGGCTCTTCGAACCAGTACAGGTCGTGCTCCAGCGCGGCGCGGCAAAAACGCAGACAGGTGGGCAGATCCCACTTGCCGTTGCCATCAACCGCCAGTGTCACATCCGGGCCGATAGCCTTGCGCACAGCAGCCAGCCGCCGCACATCGCGCTCGACACCGGACCCCACCTTGATCTTCACGCCGGTAAAACCTTCATCTACCGCCCTGCACGCCCCGGCCACCAGCGCATCGTCGGGAATATTGAGCCAACCGATGTCGGTGTTGTAGGCCCTGACGCGCTCGCGCGCCGGACCGCCCAGCACCTGCCACAACGGCTGCCCCGCCGCCTTGGCCCGTATGTCCCACAAGGCCACATCGACCGCCGCATGGGCCAGCGTCATGATGCCCGCCCGGCCAACCCACTGCAGTGCAGGCTGGCGGGCGATCTTCGTCCACAGATGCTCGATGGCCAATGCATCCTCGCCCACCAGCAGCGGCGCCATGCAGGTCTCGATGCACCGCGTGATGAGCTGGTCGCTGGGCAGGTGCGCATGGGTTCCGGTATAGCCGTAACCGGTGATACCGGCGTCGGTCTCTATGCACGCGCCCACGACGCCCCAGTGACTGACGGTGTGGGTGCTGTCGGCAATCAACGCGCCCGTGACCGGCACATGCAGGATGAACGAGGAGACGGAGAGTATTTTCATGGGCGTCCAGTAACCGGCTGACGGTGCACTCAGCCGCGGGCGGCGGCGCCCTGCACAACAGTTGGTGCATCTCCACTATACACAGGCCACACCGCGCAAGTCGACCGTCGCACAAGGGTGATCACCTGCGGCGTTGCCGGTGCGCCGCCGGCGTCAGCGTTTTCCAGGCGCAGTGCCATCAGGCGTAATTGATCACCAGATGCCGGATGTCGCTCATGTCCTCCATTGCGTAACGTGTGCCTTCGCGGCCGGTACCGGAGGCTTTCCAGCCACCGAACGGCATGTTGTCGATACGGTAGATCGGCACGTCATTGACCATCAGGCCACCCACTTCCCAGTCCTCGATTGCGCGGAACGCACGCCGCAGGTCCTGCGTGAACAGTCCCCCCTGCAGGCCATACTTTGAATCGGCGCAGCGTGCCACTGCATCGTCGAAATCGTCGTAGGGGTTGAGCGTCAGCACCGGGCCGAATATCTCCTCGTCCTCGACTTTCATGCCGGCTCGGGTATCGGCCAGCACCGTGGGCTGCACGACGGTCTTGTCACGTGTGCCGCCGCACAACACCCGGGCGCCCTGGGCCACGGCTTCATCGACCCAGGACTGGATCCGAATCGCCGAACCCTCGTCAATGACCGGGCCCACGTCGACGCCCTCTTGCATTGGATTGCCGACCTTGCAATCTGCCACTTTGCGTACCAATAGTTCGGTAAACGCCTGGTGTACCGAGCGTTGCACCAGGATGCGCTGCACGCCAATACAGTACTGGCCACCATACACGACGCCACCGCGCACGCAGCGTGCTGCCGCAAACGCCAGATCGGCATCCTCGGCCACGATGACCGCACCGTTGCCGCCGAGTTCGAGTGCGACCTTCTTCTGCCCGGCGATCGACTTGATGTGCCATCCGACCTTGGCACTGCCGGTGAAGCTGACCATCGCGAATCGATCGTCACGCACCATGGCTTCGGCCAACGGCACCGGGCAGTGGCAGACTTCGAGTGCGCCTTCAGGTAATCCTGCGTCGCGAAAAAGTTGCTGCAAAAGTTGCGCAGTCAGCGGCGTCTGCGGGGCTGGCTTGAGCACCACACTGTTGCCGATCGCCAGCGCAGGCGCCACCTTGTGCAGCACGAGATTGAGTGGGAAGTTGAACGGCGCGATGGCGAGCACGATGCCGATCGGAAATCGCCGCGCCAGACCTACCCGGCGCCGGATGTTGGCCAGCGCCTGCGGATCGAGCTTGTCAAGCGACACCGCGCGCCCCTGGGCGTCGGTCGTCTGGTACTCGAACACGCCGGCGTCCATGTCCAGCGGCACTTCCTCGCCGCCGAAACGCCGTGCCTCGGCCGCCGCATTGGCCAGGTTGAAGATGGCGCGCGACACCTCGCCACGTGCGTCGTACAGCGGCTTGCCGGCTTCGGCCGCTATCAGCTGGGTAAAGGCGTCGCGCCGCTCGCGCAGCAGCTCGGAGGCGCGCGCCAGTATGTCGGCGCGCACGAAGCGCGGCAGCTTGCGCATGGTCTGGTATGCCTGGGCCGCGCGTGTGATCGCAGCCTCTACATCCTGCGCACTGCTGACCGGCATCTCGCCGACAACAGAGCTGTCGTAGGGCGACAAAATGGATTCGGTCTGCATGCGGGTCTCCGTGAATGAATGTGACCGCATTCTGTTCCGGCCCGAGGGCAGCCGGTAACACCCGCAGTGGCAACAGCGCGTTGCCCGAATCAGAACGGCGCTGTGTGCACCAAAGCTGAGCGTCGCGCTCGGCCGCTGCCCGACCGCGACGCTCAGCTGCGGTCGCGGGCCCGCGCGACCAGTGTTTCCAGGAACTGCTTGGCCGCCAGCGACACGCCATGCCCGCGTGCAGTGATCACGTCAATCGACGCGCGTGCGAACGTGGCTTCGGGCAGATCGATCGCGTGCAGCGTGCCGTTGGCCAGTTCGCGGGTGAAGGTCATCGGCGGCATGAAGGTCACCAGTGACGTCGCGCTGACCACGTTCTTGATCAGTTGCAGCGAATCGCTTTGCAGCATGATCCTGAGCTGGATGCCAGCGGCATTTTGTGCCCGGTCCACCAGCCGGCGGATGCCGAAACTGCGGTCCGGCAACGCCGCAGGCGTGCCGTCGAGTTGCGCCATCGACACGTTGACAAGTCCGAGCAACGGGTGCCCGGGCGCGCACACCAGTTGCAGCGGTTGTGCAATACGTGCCCGCAGCATCAGGTCGTCACGCGACGGCGAATTGAAGGCCATGGCGATGTCGGCTGCATTCGACAGCAGACGTTCGGCGACCTGGTTGGTCCCGCACACCGATACCTGGAATTCGATACCGGGATGCTGGCGCGAAAAATCGGCGATGGCCGAGGGCAGGAATCGGTGTGCGACCGCCTCGACGACGGCCAGCCGGACGGTGCCGCGGCGCAAAGAGCTGAGATCGTCGAGCTGGTCGCGCAGTGTATCGAGCTGGCGTTCGTTCTGGTCGACATGGGCAAGTAACACCTTGCCGGCTTCGGTAGGTGTCATGCCGCGCGTATGGCGCTCGAACAACTGAACGCCGAGCTGATGTTCGAGCTGGGCAATCTGCCGGCTGATCGCACTCGGCACGATGTCGAAGGTCTCAGAGGCCTGTCGCAGCGAACCCGATCGGGATATCTCCGCGAAATACTCCAGAGCCTGGGGTTGCAAATTGCGGGATGCGCGCGAGGAGTGGGACATGATCGAGGCTGTCAGTCTACGTTACTTCCACACGATCACCGAGCACGACGCGTGGCGTCTCGCCGTTTCCCATGGCGCTTGTCGAAGCGCATTGCCGCGCGCCAAGCCCGCATCGCGTTCTCGATTCGAGAACGCGGCTGTCTCAAATCAGTGACCCTCGACAAACCTAATGGTCGTTAGACTGAAAACGTCGTTCCCAAATTTACGGAGGTCCACGTGTCACAAGCCAGTTCCATCGTCACCGTCCAGTCCCGATCCGCCCTGTGGCGAACGCTCGGTTGCGGCATCGCCATGACCTGCGCCCTGAGTGCTGGTCAAGCACTTGCACAGCAGACCATCCGTTTTGGTGCACCGCTGCCCCTCACAGGTGCGCTGGCACCCGAGGCGCTCAAGCAGCAGCAGGGTTACGACCTGTGGGCCGAAGTCGTCAACAGGGCCGGCGGCATCGACGTCGGTGGCAAGAAGATGAAGGTCGAGATCATCTATACCGACTACCAGTCCAACACGCCGCGTGCCGTGCAGGCGGCAGAGAAACTGATCAGCCAGGAGAAAGTCGACTTCCTGTTTTCGCCCTTTGGCTCGGGAGCCGCGAAGGCTGCCAGCACGGTTTCCGAGCGTTATGGCGTTCCAACAATCGCGTCTACGGCGTCGTCGTCGCAAGTCTATGACCAAGGCTACAAGTTCCTGTTCGGCACCTTCACGCCGAATGAAACGTTGACCAGCCCCCTTACCGACATTGTGCGCAAGGCGGCGCCCAATGTGAAGCGGGTGGCCATCCTCGCACGCAACGACCTGTTCCCGCTGGCCATTGCCCAGGAGATGGAGAAATCGGCCAAGTCGCGCGGTCTGGAACTGGTGCTGTTCGAGAAATATGCGATCAACACCATGGACCACTCCTCGGCCCTGGCGCAGATCAAGGCCGCCAAGCCGGACTGGATCTTTGCCACAGGTTATATCAACGATCTGGTGTTGCTCAAGAAGCAGATGGGTGACCAGCGCATCGAAGCGCCGGTGGTCACAATGATTGCCGGCCCCGCATATCAGGAGTTCATCGATGCGGCCGGTGCCGGCGCCGAAAACATCAGCAGCGCGGCCTGGTGGCATCCGGCCTCCCAATACAACGGCACGGACGTGTTCGGCACCACGGCAAACTACGTGAAGCTGTTCTCCGAGAAGTACAAGAGCGTGCCGGACTATGCCCAGGCGTCGGCTTCGGTGTCGGGTGCCTTGTTTCAGATCGCGATCGAGAAGGCCGGCTCGCTCGACAAGGCCAAGGTGCGCGACGCGATGGCGGCGATGGATGTCGTGACCTTTTGGGGCCCGGTCCGATTCGGTGCCAACGGCCAGATCAACTCGCTTGAGCCACCCGTGTTCCAGATCCAGGGTGGCAAGGCGGTCGTCGTGTTCCCGGCCGCGATCAAACAAGGTGACTTCAAGCTCGGCGTGAAGTAAGCCGGCCTGCGTTCACATAAGAAGACCTGGCCGTGTACACGCTGCAGATTCTTGTCAACGGCATCGTGCTGGGTTGTCTCTACGCCTGCATTGCGGCGGGCTTCTCATTGGTGTGGGGCGTGCTGAACGTCATCAACCTGATGCATGGTTCCTTCATTGTGCTGGGTTCCTATCTGGCCTGGGGCGCCTACAACACAATGGGAATCAGTCCCTGGCTCACCGTGCTGATTGCTGCGCCACTTTTTTATGCCGGGGGTTACCTGGTGCAGCGTGGTCTGCTCAACCGGGTGATCGCCGCGCCGGTGCTGGTCACACTGACGTTGACCTTCGGACTCGACCTGATCCTGAACAACGCGATGATCCTGGCGTTTCGCGCCGACTACCGGAGCCTGATCCTCGATCCCCCGTTGGGCACGATCGCGATGGGATCGGTTGTCGTGCCGGTGGATCGGTTGGTGGCGATGCTGTTCGCACTGGTACTCACCGGTGTGTTGTATCTGATCCTGCGCCGTTCGCGGGTCGGCCGCGCCATCATCGCGGTACGGCTGGATAGGGATGCCGCAACCTTGATGGGTGTCGACGTCAAGGCCACGAATGCGGCCGCATTCGGCCTCGGGGCCGGCATGGCCGGTTGTGCGGGCGTGCTGATGGCGCTGATCTTCCCGATCTCGCCGTTGTCGTCGACAGCGTATCTGGGCAAGGCGTTTGTCGTGTGCGTGCTCGGCGGCCTGGGCAGTGTGCCCGGGGCCGTTCTCGGTGGCCTGCTACTGGGCCTTGTGGAGAGTTTTGGCGCCATGGCGTTCGGTCCCGAACACGCCGTGACTTTGTCTTTTTCCCTGTTGATCCTGTTCCTGGTGCTGCGTCCGCAAGGATTACTCGGCAAGCGGGGGTTCGAATGACGGGGCCGCGGGCATGAACTGGCGTCGGGATGCATTGCTGCTGGGCGCCGTCATCGCGCTGGGCGTGCTGCCATGGGTCGGGCAGCCCTATACGCTGCGCCTGGGCACGTTTGCCTGCATGTATGCGGTGCTGGCGGTTTCGTGGAATGTGATCGGTGGTTTCGCCGGCTATCCGTCGTTTGCGACCGCAGCCTTTTTCGGCTTTGGCGCCTATGCCGGCGGCATCATGCTGACCAGGGGTTACCCGCTGGCCGTGGCTGCGCTGTCGGCCGGCGCGATTGCTTTTGCAGCCGCCGTGGTGATGGGTGCCGTGCTGCTGCGCCTGCGCGGGCACTACTTCGCGATCGCCAGCCTGGCGGTGGCCGAAGTGCTGCGCGAACTGACCAACTCGGCCACTGAGCTGACCGGTGGCGGCATGGGCCTGAACATTCCGTTCGACGCCGCCTCTGGTGGCGGCGTAGTGGGCGAGGCGACGTATTATTTCCGGGCCATGTGGTTGCTGTTGATCGTGACGCTGGTGGTGGTGTTGTACGTCCAGCGTTCACGGCTCGGTTTCGGATTGGCCTGCATCCGCCAGAACGAGGCCGCAGCCGACATGATCGGTATCAACGCAACGTTGTACAAGAGCCTGGCCCTTGCCTTCTCGGGTGTGTTTGTTGCGATGGCCGGAACGTTATATGCCGGTTGGGTGCACTACATCGAACCACCCGACGTCTACGACATCCTGTATGCGGTCAAGCCCATCGTAATGGTGTTGCTCGGCGGCCTGGGCTCGGTCACCGGAGCCGTTCTAGGCGCATTCGCCTTCCTGGGTATCGAGGAACTCGTATGGCGCAACTATCTGCAGATCCACACCGGCATGCTGGGTCTGCTGGTGGTTGTGTTGCTGCTGTTCCTGCCGCAGGGCCTGGTGTCGATCGGACCTCGGCTGGCTATATGGCGTGCACGTCAGCGCCGGGAGGCACCACGCGGTGGCTGAACTGATGCGATTGCAGGGGTTGTCCCGGCGCTTTGGCGGGCTGCAGGCATTGCAGGATGTGTCGCTGAGCATCGGCCGGGGTGAGATCCTGGGACTGATCGGCCCCAACGGCGCCGGCAAGACGACGCTGGTTAATGTGGTGACCGGCGTGCACCGGGCCTCTGCCGGCCAGGTGATCTTCGAGGGCAAGGACATCACACGCTTGCGTCCCTACCAAACGGCGCGGGCTGGCCTGGCACGCACGTTCCAGGTGGTGCAGCCGTTTCCCGACCTCACGGTGCGGGACAACGTGGCCGCCGCCGCGTTGTTTTCCGGGGGTTGTGCCAGCATCCGGGAAGCGAATCGGGTGGCAGAACAGCAGTTGGCATTCGTCGGGCTCACCGCATCATGCGATCGGCCCGCACTGAGCCTGACCCTGGCCATGCGCAAGCGGCTCGAACTGGCCAAGGCGCTGGCGATGCGCCCGCGCCTGCTGTTTCTGGACGAGGTGAACGCGGGGCTCAACTCCGCCGAGGTGGAGCAGGCGATGGACCTGATCCGCCAGATCGCCGCGTCCGGTGTGACCATCGTTTTGATCGAACACCTGATGAAGGTGGTGATGTCGGTGTGTTCGCGCATCGTCGTGTTGCAGAACGGAGCCTTGATCGCAGACGGTGCGCCGTCCACGGTAATAGCCGATCCGCGCGTTGTCGAAGCGTACCTGGGCAAGCGGTATGCACAGGCCACGGCCGATGCGCAGGTAACGCCATGACGGCAGCCGCGACCGGATCGATGCTGTTGCAGGTCGAAGGCCTGCGCTCCGGCTATGGCGAAATAACGGTCCTCTGGGGTGTGGACATGCAAGTGCGCGCGGGCGAAATAACCGCGCTGATCGGTTCGAACGGTGCGGGAAAATCGACCATGATGCGTACCTTGTCCGGCCTGTTGCCAGCGCAGCAGGGCTGCTGCCTGTGGGAGGGCCGCGAGATTCAACACTGCAGTGCCGCACAGATCCTGGGTCTGGGTATGGCCCATGTTCCCGAAGGCCGGCGGCTGTTCAGTGCAATGACCGTCGAGGACAACCTGATCATGGGCGCCTACCTGCGCCGGATCGGCCGTGCGCAGATGCAGCGCGAACTCGATCGGGTGTACGCCATCTTCCCCAAGCTGGCCGAGCGCCGTGACCAGGCGGCCGGCACGATGTCCGGTGGCGAGCAGCAGATGTGCGCGATCGGGCGTGGCATCATGAGCGCGCCGCGCCTGCTGATGATCGACGAGTTGTCGCTGGGACTGTCTCCACTGCTGGTGGAGCAACTGATCGCCGCACTGCAACAACTCAACCGCGATGGCCTGACGATCCTGATCGTGGAGCAGGACGTCATGACTGCACTCGAGCTTTCGCATCACGCCTACGTCATGGATACCGGGCGCATGGTGCGCCATGGCGTGAGTGCGGAGCTGCTGCGCGATCCTGCCGTGCGAGAGGCCTATCTCGGGGCAATGGCCAACTGATAAACCCATCAAGGAGGGAGAAAAATGACTACGACCGTCTTCGAACCTGGAGGCTTCCGCTTCATGCCAGCGGTGTCGCAATATTCCGGCGGCGTTGCCGCGCAACCCGGATTGCGCATCGAGCGGGCACGTTTTTTCGGCGTTGTTCCGCTGGCGGAGGGTTTCGAGCGCATCGCGCGGCACCTGACAGCCCGGGGCCGACCGAACAGCGCGTTCTGCGCCTGCGAACTGCGTTCGCCCGCGCCATTCACCGAAGAAGGCTTTCGCGCCTTCAACGCGATCTACATCACGACACTGGAGCGCTGGGGGCTGCTGCTGAACGGCGTCAATCCGGTGGCGCGCAGCAATGTCTGTCCCGAGATCGATCCGCCAGCCCAGCCGGGGTTCCATGCCTTCAGCTATACGGTGGTCGATGATGCCGCTGCGCCGTCCTTCATCGTCGCCGGCAGTGCAGAGTCGCCCGAGGGCAAGGGTGACTACCGCGACAACGCGATCGCATTCGGTGACGTCTCGCCCGCCGGCCTGCGCAAGAAGGCGCAGTTCGTGCTGGGAGAGATGGAGCGGCGCATGCAGGCACTGGGCTTCGACTGGACGTCCGTGACCGCCACGCAGGTGTATTCGATCCATGATGTCCATCCGTTTCTGGCCGATGAACTGGTGCAGCGCGGCGCAATGCGCCACGGCCTGCTCTGGCACTACGACCGGCCACCGATCCAGCACCTCGAATACGAGATGGATTGCCGCGGCGTGTCGACCGAGATCGTTTTGCCGGCCTGAGCTTCTGGTGCGGCCCTATGGGACGGCGCCGCAAACCGCCGCGAACGTCGTGACCCTATGCGCTGCCGCCTGGCCCGGTCACCCGCCCTTCAGTGCGTTCGGCGCGGCCTGCATCATGACCACTGCTTCGTCGATGGACAGGGTGGTCTTGAGAGAGTTGGCGTTGCGGATCACGTGCCGATCCAGACGACGACATCGTAATCCGAAACCAGCTTGACGGTCTTGACCGTCGGCACCACACCCATCTGGGTCATGATCATTTGCGAGATCTCGCGTCCTTGCGTCTCGGCCTTTGCGCTGTGGTGGATGACGATGCCCTTCGTTTTGTTACTCAGCTTGTCGCTCATGTGCGTGAACTGATAGCCACCCGCCCGAATGGCTGCCTTTACCGGCGCAATGGCTTCGCAGCCCTGATTCGTCGTCAGGTACACGCTGTACGGCCTGTCGCCCCCGACCGTGTGTCTGATCGGCGCGACTCCCGTAACGACGCCGACCGCCAAGTTAACCACGCGACGGCGATACCTTGCCGCACTTGATCGAAACCCCACATCTCAACCCGCTTCGTGCGCAAAAAATCAGCCGCTCTCGGGCCGAATCAACTCACTGAGGCTCGCACCGGCGGCATACAGACGCCCACCAACCCGGTCTCCACATGACCAAGACTGCTGAACGAAAGCGCTGGGCGCTAGTTCGAGATCGGAATCTGGTCAGGGTTTGGCGGAGGTTCTTGCTCTGCCGCAACGGCGAAGATGGCCGGCGTCGGCGCAATCACCGGTCCGATGGTAAGGTGCGGCAGTCAGGCTGCCCGGTCATCGCTGAGTGCCTGCACGTCCGAAGGAGTGTCCATGCCCTTGTCCAACCTGATCGGTCGCCTGGCGATGAAGCCATTCGGCAAGGCCCTGCCGCCGATGGGCGACACCGAGCGCGCGGCGCTGGAGGCCGGCACAGTCGGTTTCGAAGGGCAGCTGTTCGCCGGTCGTCCGGATTTCGACGCGTTGGCCGCTATCGGACCGAACCAACTAACCGAACGGGAACAGTCATTCCTGGACAACGAGGTGCGCGAACTGGTCGCCATGCTCGACGACTTCGCGATCGAACAGGCGCGTGACATGCCGCCTGAGGTCTGGCAATTCATGCGCGACAAGCGCTTCTTCGGCATGATCATCGCGCAGGAATATGGTGGCCTGGGCTTCGGGCATTTTGCCCATGCGGCGGTCGTGGCGCGCATCGCCACGGTCAACGTGGCTGCGGCAGTCACGGTGATGGTTCCCAACTCGCTCGGGCCGGGCGAGTTGCTGCAGCATTACGGGACCGAGGCACAGAAACAGCACTATCTGCCGCGATTGGCCGATGGCCGTGACCTGCCGTGTTTCGGGCTGACGTCGCCCTACGCCGGATCCGACGCGGCGTCCATTCCCGATCAAGGCGTGTTGACCGAACGCATCATCGACGGGGAAAAAGTGCGTGGTTTCCTGGTGCAATTTGACAAGCGCTACATCACGCTGGCACCGGTGGCCAACGTGGTCGGACTGGCTTTTCATGCCGTAGACCCCTCACGGCCCGAGGGCGAGCGTGCGCTGGGCATCACCTGCGCGTTGCTGCCGGTGCCGCTCGACGGCATGGACATCGGCAGCCGGCACCGGCCAATGGACTCGGCATTCATGAACGGGCCGATCCGCGGCAAGGACGTGTTTGTGCCGATGGACTGGGTGATCGGGGGCGAGCCTATGGTCGGACAGGGCTGGCGCATGCTGATGGAGAGTCTCGCCGCCGGTCGCGCGATCTCGTTGCCGGCGCTGGGCGCGTCGATGCAGCAAACGGCCTTGTTCGTAGCCGTCGGTTATGGCCGCATCCGTGAGCAATTCGGTTTGCAGATCAGCCGTTTCCACGCCATTGCCGAGCGCATCGCCCGCATGGCGGTGGACCTGTACGCCAGCGATGCCGCGCGCCGCTACACCGCCGCTGCGTTGGACAAGGGCGAACGGCCCAGTGTGGCCAGTGCCATCCTCAAGGTGCACCTGACCGAGGCCGGGCGGCGTGCTGTCAACGACGGCATGGACATTCTGGGCGGCAAAGGCATCATCTCCGGACCGAAAAACCTGCTTGGTGTGGCCTACCGCCATGCGCCGATCGCGATCACCGTGGAAGGGGCCAACATCCTGACCCGGGCGCTGATCATCTTCGGGCAAGGCGCCGTGCGTTGCCACCCGTTCGTGCTGAGCGAAATGAATGCGGTGCAGGCGCGCGACAACCAGGCTCTGGGCGAGGCCCTGCTGGGTCATGTCGGTCATGTGCTGCGCAACCTGCGCGCGAGCCTGTGGCAACCAGCACTGATCGGCAAGCCGCCGCCGGATCTGGTCGCTGAGGCGCGCCTGATAGCGTGGGTATCGGCCAAGTACGCACTGATGGCAGACCTGGCCATGGGCCTGTTGGGAGGCAAACTCAAACGCATGGAACTGCTGTCGGCGCGCCTGGGAGATGTGTTGTCGCACTTGTATATGGCCAGTGCATCGGTCTGGCGTTACCAGGTGGAGGGTGAGGTGGCGATGCTGCCGTTTGCGCGCGCAGCGATACGGGTGCAACTGGACCTGGCCGCAACCACCTTGCGCGAACTGGTCGCCAACCTGCCGTCGCGTGGCCTGCACATCGCCGCACCGTTATTGCTGCGCGGTACCGGCCACCTGGCACCATTGCGCGACCGTGACCTGATCGCCTTGTCGGATGCCTTGCGCGAGGACAGGCGCCTGGTGGCGCAACTGTGTCCCGACATGGGATTGCCCGCCCCGGGCGGTCTGCGGGACCTGATGCTTGCGCTCGAACTGGCCGATGCCGTGGGCGACGAACTGCCCGCGCTGAACCAGGTATTGCGCAGGACCGACTCGCTGGAGCAGGCCGCCGCACAGGCCCGCGACCCGGCAGCGGCGCTGGCCTACCTGTTGGCCGCCGACAAGGTGATACAGGTCGACGACTTCCAACCGGGGTCCTGAACCCCCGGCGACGCGCTGGCCATTGTGGTGCGTCAGGCTTTGCGTTTTGCTGCTGCTTTCTTTGCAGCCGGCTTTTTCGTAGCCACTTTCTTGGCGGCAGTCGTCGCTGCGCCCTTGCGGCCAGCGGCCGAGCGCTTGGCGGTCTTGGCCGCGACGTCAAGGGATTTGGTGACTTCGGTGGTCTTGCGTTTGACCGACTTGCGCGTATCGGTGGCTAAGGCGTCGACGGACTTGCTGGCCTGCGTGGTCTTGCTCTCGACCACCTTCTCGGCGTCCTTGGCCGCCTTGTCGACTGTCTTAGTGATGCTGGTCAGTTTCTTTCTTGCTGCCGCGGTCACCTGTTCAACCTCGCGCTTGGCGCCCTTGACCGCGCTGGTAATCTGCTTGTTGACGGCCTTGATTCTGGATTCGGCAGCCTTCTCTGTGCGCAGCACGGTCTTGCGCACTTCCTTTGCCAGCGACTGCACCTGGCTCACAGCCTTGTCGACCAGCTCGCCGGCATCTTTCTTGCCTGCCTTGACCGATGAACTGGCACGTTTAGCCACGCCCTTGGCTGCCGTTCTGGTCTTGATTGCGGCAGTCTCGCCTTCAAGTTTCACTGCGTTGGCAGCGCTGCCGATTGCCGCGACGGCGGCATTGGCCGCACCGGCGACGCCGGATTTGGATTTGGATTTGGAACTGGCCTTGGACTTGGACGATGTACTCACGTGGGATTCCTCCTGTTGGTCGGGCCGATGGTTCGGCCGCTGGGTTGCTGGTTGGTTTTATCAGGCAAGGCGACATTCGCCTGCCGGGCAATCGAGATCGCGATCGAGATTATTGTCGCGATCAGCCAGTCGCGCAATTCCTTGTTGCATGCCGGACTGTTGCCGAGACCGGCAAACGTGACAACGTCTCGCTCGCGCCGGAGGCAGATCCGGATCCGGATCCGGCCACTCACACAATGCTGGCGACTGGTCCCCTTGCCGTTTTCATTGGCGGAGTCAGATGCAAGTGCACATCCGGCGCATGCCATCGTCTTTGAGATGCAGTTTCAGTTCTCCCCTTTCCCGCGTCCGGGACGAAGGCGTCACTCGGGGTGGTGCGTGAGGGTGCGCTGTTCGCAAGCGGTGCACGCAACACAGGCAACCTGTTGTACCTGATCAGCCGAAATCAGCCGGGTTGGTCAAATTGCCATTAGTGGCTGCATCTTGCCGCGCTGGTGTGACAGCTGCGTCGTCGGGACTGAAAAACGCATGACTGGCGCAGTGTCGCTTGGCGGCAATCATGGCGAGATCGGCCCTTTTGAGCAGCGCCTTGACGCTGCGCCCGTCGCGCACGGTCGAACACGCCACCAATCATGTACGCGAACTGATCGCCACCCACGCGACTGACCACGTTCCGCGCGCGAGCTTGCACTCGCCGGGGCCGGCGCCGGCCCCGCCTAATTGCCGATCGATGCGCTCGAGCAGGAAACCCCGGTTAGGAAGCTGGGTCAGGCTTTCGTGCTGCGCATCGTGACGCGCCCGGCGCTCACCCTCCTGTGTCCCGACCAGTGCCACCGCACCTGCGACAGTGACGCCTGCACCGCGAACACCGCCCTTTCGAGCCCTTCATGGCGCAGCCGTTCGGCGGTCACCGAGCATTGCAGAAGGCTCAGCGCGGAGACGCACTCGCGCACCCTGTCCCTGATTTGCACAACGCCCGGCCCGGACAAAAGAGCTGGGCCAAAGCCGCTCTCCGATACGATGTGGTTCAGCTGCTATTTTTGACCGCATTGAAGAGCGCGTCCCAGTCGCCACCGGCAATGCCCGTACCGATGTCAGGAACGAGAATGCGCGTCGGCGCGCAGACCGGGGACGGTGCGTCACCGTCCATCGACCAGCCTGCGTGCAGGCACTCGCGCGCGTCCACTGCCGCCGGCGCGTCCCACATTGGCTTGCCAGTGGCCGGCAGCGTGTGCATCACTACTTGATTGGGCATAAGTCGTCCTTTGCGTATGACAAACCAAATGCCAGCAAGCTCCGAGTGAATAAGCTTTTGGATTCCCGGTCTATGCGCCACCGCACATTGGAGGCGCCTCAGGTCCGACCGGTCAGCGACAAAACGGCCTTGGCGACTCCGTGGATGTCCATGCGGGTTGTCCCCGGCCCGTCAGCAGCTTGGAGGGTGCGCCCGCCAAAGCGCGGCGGAAGGTGCGATGCGGTAGCTTGTGGCCAATCGATGTTGCCAAAAAATCAAGATCAACGGTTCCATCAAATGCCAGACCGGGGCCTGGCTTTGAAAGGCGCCTGTTCCGCCCATTGCGGGAATAGGAGGTTGTTGACCCACCATCACGCCGTCCACACCGGCGCGGTGTGCCACCGCCGTACCCACGCCGGCATGTCAGCAGCAGGCATGGGCCGCGCAATGCCATAGCCCTGGGCCAATTCGCAACCCAGCTTCAGCAGCAGCGCACC